>Ga0105047_10000521_pt1 | contig 65427 bp, 57 predicted proteins | sample MAT04_FD_78384 | JGI IMG/M metagenome (GOLD analysis project Ga0105047, IMG submission 78384) | Freshwater microbial communities from Lake Fryxell liftoff mats and glacier meltwater in Antarctica - MAT-04 (megahit assembly) | ecosystem: Environmental > Aquatic > Freshwater > Ice > Liftoff... | reverse complement strand
GTGCACGGCCCGCCGACGACGTCACCGTCGGTGCCCACCCCACCATTGCCGCATCCGCCGAGGAAGGCGAACGAGAGCACGAAACAACCCAATGCGAACATCTTCTGATTCATGGTCAAACTCCATCTCGAGAACCACACCAAAGCACCCGTACGGTGTCCACATCGGTCCGCGCGCTGCCGCGCAGGACGCCTCACTCGCACGCGGTCGAGCCCGTGAACGCGCGCGGCGCCGTGTCGCCGTCGCATTGCACCGTGCACACCGACGTGTCGCGGCACTCGATACCGCAGCTCGCGGTGCACACGAAGTCGCACTCCGAGCCGCCGTCACAGGTCGCACTCCCACTCCCGTCCATCGTCACGGCGCAGGTCGAGCCGTTCGTGCACGTGTAGCTCGCGCTCTGGCCGGTCGTGATCGTGCAGTTCGACATGTCGCAGCTCGAGCTGGAGCTCTCGCCGGTCGTGATGTCGCAGGTCGCGCCCATGGTGCAGTCGACATCGCACGAGGCACCACAGGTGCCCATGCAAGTCGAGCCCGCGCCGCAGTCCACGCTGCCGGTGCTGGGGATGGTGCATACGAAGCCTGCGCTGCACATCAGACCGCCGGCGAACGTGATGCATCCCGGGCCCGGACAGGGGCTCGGGGTGAGCCCACCCGTATCGCCGTCGATCGCGGTGCCGCTCGATCCGCACCCTCCCATCACGGCAGCCAGCAGAAGAGAAGAACTGAGTACACCAAGCTGACGAAGCATCTTCATTCGTACCTCCGAGGCCATAGTGGCGGCGACGGAGGATCCGTCTCAGTCAATCGACGAGTCGCTCATTCGAAGGTGAGATCGACGACGAGGCGGGCTTCGAGCCACCCGCCGCCGATGCGCGCCGCGAGCGCGCCGAGAACCAGCGCGCCGGACGAGAAGGCGATCCCTCCTCCTTCCGCTTCGAGACCGATGCGGAGCGGAAGCTCGGGCAGTCGAACGAACGCTGCGACGAGCACGCCCACGCCGAGCCACCCGCCGGTCGTGTCGCGCCCGACGGCGCGCGTTGGATCGTCGGGATGGCCGGTCCACGAGACGGCGCCGCCACGCGCGGCGGGCCCGCCGCCCACCCAGAAGGAGCCCAGCTCGCCGCCGAACCGCAGCGACGCGGCGCCCGAGAGGAGCCGAACGTCGAGCCCCCCTCCCTCGACATCGATCGCGCCGAGTGCACCCGCCGCGCCGACCACCAGCGCGACGTTCGAAGTCGGGGCGATCTCGACCCCGAGCTCGAGCGCTCCGAGCGCGGAGAAGGGCTCGCCCCCGAGCCATCCGCCGCCAGCGAGGCGCAGCCTGACCCGCAAAGGTTCTGGTGGGGCCACTGGCTCGGGCGTCGGCTCCAGCTCGACCTCGATCTCCAGTCGCACGGCACTGCTCGCATCGAGGAGCTCGGCGAGCGCGATGGCGAGCCGTCGCGCGTGCCCGGGGCCATCCGACAGGATGCGCTGTTCGGTGCGCTCGCCGTCGTGCACCACGACCGCAGTGGTGCCGGACTCGTCACAGACGAGCGCGCAGCGCAGCGCTCCGTTCGCCAGCCCGCGCCGAGCTTCGGGATCGACCATCGAGAGCTCGACGTCGAGCGCGGCCTCGACCGCCACGCCGAGCTCGCTCGGACAGTCCGTCAGCGCGATCGTCGCGTGGAGGGACTGGGCGCGCGCGCCACCCGTGAAGAGCCCGAGCGCGGTCGAGAGCGAGAGAAGTACGGTACGGAGCGAGCCGAGCTTCATCGTCACCTGATGATCACACCTGTCGCGCTCAAGCGCCTCGACCACCGGCCACCCGGGTAGCTCGCCACATACCGCTCGGCCAGCTCGACAGCGCGCTCGTGATTCCCTGCCGCTTCGTGGGCGAGTGCCGCGCGCGCGAGCGCATCCTCCGCGAGCGATCCACCGGGCTCCATCGCGAGCACGCCCTCGAGCTGCCGCGCTGCTTCCAGAGGGCGCCCGATCTCCATCAGGATGCGGCCCCGGGTGAACGACGCGAGCACGGCGCGGGGATCGGAGGCATGATCACGCTGCACCGCCTCGAGCCAAGGCAGCGCCTCGCGGGCGTGCCCCGAGAGCCGGGCCACGTCGGCCGCGAGCAGCAGATCATCCACCTCGTCGGTGACCTCACGCGATCGATCGGTGGCGTCCAACGCGGTGTAGGCCTCGTCGTAGCGCGACGCGCGCGCGAGATCTCGCCAGCCCGACGGCTCGCCCCCGGCCGAGGCGCCGCGCGCTTCCGCCGTCGGGAGATCGGCGGCGACGGGCGCGCGCTCGGTCGCTGGGGGCTCGGTGACCAATGGCTCGAGCGCTGCCAGCTCGGTCACCGGCTCGGTCGCCACCGGCTCGGTCGCCACCGGCTCGGTCGCGGGCTCGAGCGCTAGCGGGAAGGTGCCTTCATCACCCGCGAAGAGTTCGGCGTGGCCGTCGGCCCAGACGACATCGACGTGACCCCTCTGCACCGATACGTACACGCGCCCCTCGGCGAGGCGCTCGACGCGAAACGCCGTGCCGATGACCCTCACCGTCACCTCGCCCACCGACACTTCGAACCGACGCGGCAGGCCTGGGACGACCTCGATCTCAGCAGCGCCCTGATCGACCCGGACCGCGATCAGCTCGTCGGTCACGTGCGCCACGACCACCTGCGCGCCGTCTTCGGGCATGACACGCGAGCCGTCCGCCAACCGAACGACGCGATCGGACGCGGGCACACGGGTGGGCACTGATTCCGTCGCCGCGACACCGCCGTCCTGATCTCGATTGACCCATGCGCCGACGGCCGAGCCGGTGAACAACACGAGGCAGGCGCCAAGGACTGCGCCCGCCCGCCGGCGCGTCCGTCGTCGATGCAGCCCCGCGAGCGCCCGCTCCGTGTGCGCGGCGTCCCAGCGAGGATCAACCCGCGCGAGGCTCGCCGCGTAGTCGCGGCTCGGATCACCCGACACGGTGCGCCGCCTCCACGGCAGCCTGGGCGGTTTGGATCCTGCGGTGCGCAGTCGCGCGCGAATAGCCTCCGATCGCGGCGACCTCCTCGAGCGTGTGACCCTCCACGACCGAGAGCATCCAGGCGATGCGAGCGTTGGTGGAGACTCCGTCGAGGGCTCGGTAGATCGCCATCACCTGAGCGCGCGCCTCGGGCGAGGCGGCGTCGTCCACGAGCAGCTCCGTATCGACCACGGGATCGAGGCCCAGCATCGACCACAGCACGCGTCGTCGCAGGCGACGCCGGGCGTGCCGGACCGTGACGGTGGCGAGCCACGCGCGCATCGCGCCGACCTCGCGGAGCGAGCGAAGCCCGCGGATCGCATCGAGGAACACGTCCTGCACCAGATCGTCGACCTCGTCGGCCCGGCCGAGAAGCCGCCCCCCGATCTTGGCGACGTAGGGCGCAAAGCGCCGGAAGACGGCGTCCAGATCGCTGGGATCGACCGCATCCGCTAGGGGTGGGTGCGTGTCGGGAGGTCGGACCAGGCGAAGTGGGGAGCGAGACGGGCTCACGAGCCCTAAGTGTGCACGTCCATCGGATTCGTCTCACCCATTCGCGTGAAGGGGGTGATCGAGGGCACCGTGGATGCGCCCCTGCCGTGACCTCGCTCGAGATGATCCAATACAGCCGGACCCCGATGAGCAACCACGGCGACAACGAGGCGTACCTGCGCGGGGTCTACGACGCGACGGTCGCCTCGAGCCACGGCGAGCCCCTACCCGATCCTCGAGCCAGCTCAGGTCTCGTTCAGGCCGAGTGCCCCTGCTCCTCGCCTTCGATGACGGCGCCCCCGCTGAGCGCCCCCTTCTTCTCGGTGCGCTCGAAGTTGAGGGTGAAGTACTGGCCGCTCTTGCCCTGCTTCTCGAACGCTTGAACCTTGTACGCGGCCTCGTCGCTCTCGATCTCGCCGGACCACGCGGGCGCGGCTTGCACCGCAGCACCGCGCTTGGAGGGCTTGGTGACGACGGCCACGAGCGAGCCGCGGAACACGTCGGGCGGGTAGGTGTTTCGGTCCCCTCGCGGCGGCGCGATGCTCAACGCGAGCTGTTCTTCTCGGTGCCAGGCCCGGATCTCGTAGGCGACGTTGTCGATCATGCAATCGCCGAAGAGTTCTGGTTGGCTGGGCTTCTTCTTGTCCGCGCTCGGAAAGAGACTGCCCCGATCTCGGCTACGCTCGTTCGACATGGGGCGCCGTAAACCACATTCTGAGCAGCCCGCCACCCCCGCGGTGAGCGAAAGCCGGGTTGGCTACCGTAGCGCCGCAACCCGTCAGCTCGGCTTCTTGGTGAAGAGCGCGTCCCTGCGGCGGACCAGCGCGAGCGCCGCGAGCCCTAGCGCTAGATAGCCCGGCCAGTGGCCTAGCTGCTCGAAGAGCGTCGTGTGACCGGACAGCAAGCGCACCTCGTGGGCGAAGCTGGCGCGTTCGAAGAGCGGGGTCTCGTCGTGCAGACGTCCGATGGGATCGATCGCGGCGCTGATGCCCGAGTTGGTCGCGCGGATCAGATAGCGCCGGTGCTCGATCGCGCGGAACGCCGCGAGACCCAGGTGCACGTGCGGCTCTTGGGTGGGCCCGAACCAGCTGTCGACGGTCATGTTGATCAGCACGTGGGGATCACCCTCATTCACCGCATAGCGCACGAACCCAGAGACGATGTCCTCGTAGCAAATGAGGGTACCGATGCGGACCACCTCGGGTCGCTCGCCCCGCTCGGCATCGGATGCGAGAGGGAGCTCGAGCGGCTCGACGTGATCGCCGGGCGAGAACTGTCCGCTGTTCTCCGAGATGTCGTAGAGCACCGGGAACGTGTCGCCGAAGGGCAGGTACTCGCCAAACGCCAAGAGGTACGTCTTGTCGTAGGTGCCGATGATCTCGCCCGCCCCATCCGTGAGGAACGCGGTGTTGTGTTGGCGACGCCTTCCGCCCGGTCCCATCTCTCCGTGGCGGATCCCACCGAAGAGCACCGGGGTGCTCAATCCGGGCATGAAGCGGCGGCGCACGTTGCGGACGTCGTCCATCCAGAACTGCACCGAGGACTCGGGCCACACGATCAGATCGGGCGAGGAGAGGCGCTCGATCTCGCGCGAGACCTCGACCTCGGCGGCCAGCGACTCGCGGGGATCTTCGAAGCGGTCGAAGAGCCCGAGGTTGGGCTGCACCACACCGATCACCATGGTGGGCGCCGCTTCCATCCGGTCCTCGATGACGCCGATGCGCCACACCCCGAAGACGACCACGAACACCAGATAGCCGACGGCGACGGCGGGACCTGTGCGCGAGATGCGCTCCTTCTTGCTCCACGCCGAGAGCACGTCGTAGAGCGCACCCGCGGGCAACATCGTGACGAGCGTCGCGAGCTCGGGGCCGCCCAGCTCGGCGACCTGCACCAGCGCGGGGACGCTCAAGAGCGCGCTGCCGTAGTAGTGCTCGAAGAGCATGGGGAACGCTTGTTCGGCGGCCAGATAGCCGACGGGGAGCGCGAACGCGGCGGGCCAGCCGTTCTTTCGAGCGCGGCGAAAGACCCAGAGCATCAACACGAACTGCAGGCCTTGGAACGACCAGAAGATGGTCGAGAAGAGCGTGCTCAGCGTGTAGTGAAATCCCGAGAAGAGCCGCAGCGTGTACTCGATCCAGTAGAAGCCGCCGGCGTACGCGACCGTGCCGAAGAAGAGCGCGCGCCAAAAGAAAGCGCGGCCGCCGGCGCGATCGAACGCGGGCCTGTCGAAGCCGCCGCGGGTCTCGAGGGGATCGAAGACGAAGAGCGCGGGGAGCATCGCGACGAAGCCGAGCGGCCAGATCCCAAAACCCGCGAAGCCGAGGAACATCAGCACCGCGGAGAGCAGCAGCAGGCCGTAGATCTTGAGCAGCACATCGCGGCGGGCCCAATGACGCGACAGCAGAGAGCCCTCGGGCACCTTCACCGCTGGAGCGTCGGGGCCGGCAACCGCCAGATGATTCCCCGAGACCTCGGGGGACGCTTCGCTCTCGGAAGGGGCGACGGACTCAGAGACCTCCGGCGCGCTACCGCGTCGCTTCTTCTTCGGCACGCGCGGGGTGTACTACGACGGGCTTGCCCATCAAGACGGATGCGCGGTTTCAGTGGACGTCGCACCCGAGCTCACCATGCGACGGACCCTCCCGCGAGCTGGGGCCACAGCAACCAGCGCCGCATCTCGCGAAGGCCCGCGGTATCGCCTCCGCGCGTCCAACCATCCTGCGTGCCGACGTCCGCGCCGCGGCGGGCGTCGAACACGTGGAGCTGCCCCGCATACGTACCCACCACGAGCAGGCCGAGCCCGGGGTGGTAGTCGGCGCTCGCGCCCGCAGACGGGAGGCCTCGATCGTCGGCGAGCGCGCCGCAAGCTCGAACGCTTCGAGCAGCGCCGTGGCGTCGAGCCGCGGTGCCACGACCTCGTAGAGGCCGAGCGATTCCTCGACGCGGTCCGCGGCCGCGAGGGTCCTCGCGAGCGCGCACCTTGTTTCGCGCGACGTCGCCGCAGACGAGCACCTGTTCGCGCTCGTCTGCACCGAGCACGAGGAACACCTCGCCGTGTCGATCGTGTCGAAAGTCACTCGCGAGTTGCTTGTGGAGCCCGCGCTGCAATGCGGCTCGCACGGCGGAGACGTCGTCCCAGTGGCCCATCGCACGAGAGCCTAGTGCAAACGAAAGGGGTGCGGCAACGGGTCGCCGGGGAGCCCGTCATCACCACCAAGCCCAATAGGGTCGTCCGCCACAGCGGATCAGGCTTTTTTCTTGTCCGCTGCAGCCAATGCCTGCATCCGCGACTTGAGGCGCGAGGCGTAGCCCTCTTTGTTCTCTTGCTTGGTGCGGCTGATCGCCAACGCATCCGCGGGCACGTCGCGGGTGACGGTCGTACCGGTCCCGACGTACGCGCCTTTGCCGATGGTGATCGGCGCCACCAGCTGCGAGTCGCTGCCGATGAACGCGCCGTCTTCGAGGGTCGTCGTGTGCTTTCGGAAGCCGTCGTAGTTGCAAAAGATGGTACCGGCGCCGACGTTCACCCCTTCACCTATCTTGCCGTCCCCGAGATACGCGAGGTGGTTGGCCTTGCTGCCCTTACCCATCGAGGTCTTCTTGGTCTCGACGAAGTTGCCGACGTGGGTGTCCTCGGCGAGCAGCGTGTCGGGGCGCAGGTGCGAGAACGGCCCTATCTGCGCGCGGGGTCCGATGCTGCTCTTCTCTGCGATCGTGTAGGGCTTCAGGTACGCGCCTTCGTGCACCTCGACATCGGTGAGCACACAGCCGACGTCGATCCGCGCGCTGCCCCGCACGATCGTCTTGCCGCGCAGGTGCACTCCGGGCTCGAGGGTGGCGTCGGGCTCGACGACTACGTCCGCGTCGATGAACACGGAGCGCAGACCGCGGATGGTGACCCCGCTCTGGGCCCATCGCGTCGCGATGCGCTCGCGCAAGATCGCGTCCACGATCGCCAGCTGCGATCGATCGTTGACCCCCATCACCGACTCGGCGGACCAACGCAAACCTTCGGCGCCTCCGTCTTGGCTCGCCATCGCGACGACGTCGGTGAGGTAGAGCTCGCCCTGCGCGTTCTCGGTGCGCAGCTGGGTGAGCGAACGGCGCAGGAACGCCAGCTCGACCGCGTAGCTACCCGCGTTCCACTCCTTGATAGTGCGCTCGGCGGTGCTCGCGTCCTTGTGCTCGCGAATCCCGAGGACACTGCCACGCTCGTCGCGAAGGATGCGACCGTAGCCCGTGGGATCCGGAAGCTCCGCAGTGAGCAGCGCGAGCTTCATCCCATAGTCACGACGCCGCACCTCGAGCAGTTGGGCGACCGCGTTCGCCTCGAGCAACGGCACGTCGCCCGAGAGGATCACCACGTCGCCGCGGAGCCCTTCGAGGGCGCCCATCGCGCACTGCACCGCGTGGCCCGTGCCCTTCTGTTCCTCTTGCACCGCCGTGTGGACCTGATCGCCAAAGCGCGCGCGCAGATGCTCGGTGACCTGATCCCGTCCGTGTCCCACCACCACCACCACCTCGCGCGCACCCGCGGCGATCGCAGCACGCACCACGTGATCGAGCATCGCTATCCCAGCGGCATGGTGGAGCACTTTGGGCAGCGCGCTCTTCATGCGGGTGCCCTGACCGGCGGCGAGAACGATGGCGGAGAAAGGCTGGGTCATCGGGGCGGTACTTACGGCCCAAGCCATCGGCGAGCACGATCGCGCTCCAACGCAGCGCGTCTTGACTCTTTTACAGACGACGAGGCCTTGGACCGGACGAATGGTGGCCGCTCGGGAAGTCCAAGTAGGTCTCACTCACGCGATTTGGCCACTAACATCTACTTTCCAGCCCGTTTACCGATTGACATTTCTCTTTGACATGTTGGGTCTCAGCCGGTAGACCCACGGCCATGTCGGAGCCCAAGAGCGAGCTGGTCGTCACTGGAAAGCTGGATGCCGCTGGGGAGAGCGCCGCCTCGGAGATCCTCACCCCCGACGCCCGATCGTTCGTGGTCGGCCTCGCCCGCACGTTCACGGCTCGCATCCACGAGCTGCGTGCAGCGCGCGTCGAGCGAGCGGTGCTGCTGCGCACCGGCGGCAAGCTCGACTTCCTTCCTGAGACCCGCTCGATCCGCGACGGCGACTGGCGTTGTGCGCCCCTGCCGAAGGATCTCCTCGATCGCCGAGTAGAGATCACCGGCCCCGCGGATCGCAAGATGATCATCAACGCCCTCAACTCGGGCGCGAACGTCTTCATGGCGGATCTCGAGGACTCGCACGCGCCTACCTGGGCCAACACCATCGAGGGCCAGGTTCACCTGCGCGACGCCGTGCGCCGCACCATCACCTTCGAGAACGAGTCCGGTAAGAAGTACGCGCTCAACGAGAAGACCGCGGTCCTCTTGGTGCGACCCCGCGGCTTTCATCTCGATGAGAAGCACCTGTCGGTGGATGGCGAGGTCGTCCCGGGGATGCTCGTGGATTTCGGTCTCTACTTCTTTCACAACGCCGCTGAGTTGGTGAAGCGTGGCAGTGGCCCGTACTTCTATCTCCCCAAGATGGAGCAACATCTGGAGGCCCGTCTCTGGAACGACGTGTTCATTCACGCGCAGTCGGCGCTGGGTCTCCCCTTGGGCACCATCAAGGCCACGTGTCTGGTGGAGACCCTGCCCGCGTCGTTTCAGCTGAATGAGATCCTCTATGCGCTCCGCGATCACTCCGCGGGTCTGAACTGCGGTCGCTGGGACTACATCTTCTCGTACATCAAGACGCTGGCCGACGAAGCCGATCACGTGCTTCCCGACAGGGCTGCGGTCGGCATGACCCAGCCCTGCATGCAGGCGTATACCCGCCTGGTGATTCAGACCTGCCACCGCCGGGGCGTGCACGCGATGGGCGGGATGGCGGCGCAGATCCCGATCAAGGGCGACGACGCCAAGAACGAAGCCGCTCTGAACAAGGTGCGCGCCGACAAGCTGCGCGAGGTCGAAGACGGACACGACGGCACCTGGGTGGCACACCCAGGCTTGGTGTCCCTCGCCAAAGACATCTTCGATGCCAATATGAAGGGCGCCAATCAGATCGACTCGGGCAAGCAGAAGGATCTGGTGGTGACTGCCAAAGAGCTCACCGCGACGCCCACCGGTCCCAAGACCCTCGAGGGTCTGCGCCACAACATCCGTGTCGGGGTGCAGTACCTCGAGGCGTGGCTCCGCGGCATCGGCTGTGTGCCGCTCTATGACTTGATGGAGGACGCCGCGACCGCGGAGATCTCCCGCACCCAGATCTGGCAGTGGATCCATCACAAGAGCACCCTCGATGACGGAACCACCGTGACCCGCGAGCTGGTGCAGCAGCTCACGGCCGAGGAGATGAAGGGCCTCGCCAAAGAAGGCGTGAATGTCGAGGGGGGCGCGTTCGACCGAGCCACATCGATGTTCCTCGCCCTCTCGAGCAGCGCCGAGCTCACCACTTTCCTCACCCTGCCCGCCTACGACGCCCTGATTTCTACCGAGGCCTGAGACCCCGATCCCCACGTTGCATTCGAAGGAGACCCCGAGATGACCAGCCAGCCGCCCGCCATGAAGGACACGGACACGTTCACCCACGAGCGCTGGAAGGGGGTGACTCGGCCGTACACCGAGGATCACGTCAAGAAGCTCCGGGGACATCTGCGCATCGAGTACACGATCGCGGACTACGCGAGTCGTCGTCTCTGGAAATCCATGCAGGAGAAGCCCCTGGTGCGCTCGCTCGGCGCGCTGACCGGTGGCCAAGCGGTGCAGATGGTCCGCGCGGGTCTGGAGGCCATCTATTGCTCGGGCTGGCAGGTCGCGGCCGACGCCAACACCGGCGCCCAGACCTATCCCGATCAGTCCCTCTATCCCGCGGACTCGGTCCCGAAGCTGGTCACCCGGATCAACAACGCGCTTCGCCGCGCGGATCAGATCGACTGCGTCGATGGAGTGCAGCGCCGCGACTACTTCGTGCCAATCGTCGCGGACGCCGAGGCGGGTTTCGGCGGCGCGCTCAATGCCTATGAGCTGATGAAGGGGATGATCGAAGCGGGCGCCGCGGGCGTTCACTTCGAGGACCAGCTCGCGTCCGAGAAGAAGTGCGGTCACTTGGGCGGCAAGGTGCTCGTCCCCACCGCGCAGTTCGAGCGCACGCTCATCGCGGCGCGCCTGGCGGCCGACGTGTGCGGCGTGCCCACCGTGCTGATCGCGCGCACCGACGCGGAGAGCGCCAAGCTCATCACCAGCGATGTCGATGAGCGCGACAAGCCCTTCTGCACCGGCGAGCGCTCGGCCGAGGGCTACTACTACGTCAAGCAGGGCCTGGAGAGCTGCATCGCGCGCGCGAACGTGTACGCGAACACCGCGGATCTCTTGTGGATGGAGACCAGCACGCCCGATCTCGGTGTGGCCAAGACCTTCGCCGAGGCCGTGCTCAAGAATCACCCCAACAAGATGCTGGCGTACAACTGCTCGCCCAGCTTCAACTGGAAGAAGAACCTCGATGAGGCGACCATCGCCAAGTTCCAGCGTGAGCTGGGCGCGATGGGCTACAAATTCCAGTTCGTCACTCTGGCGGGCTTTCACATGCTCAACTACGCCTCGTTCATGCTCTCGAGCGACTACAACGAGCGGGGCATGGCCGCGTACTCGGAGCTCCAGCAGAACGAGTTCGCCGCCGAGGCCGCGGGCTACACCGCGACCAAACACCAGCACGAGGTGGGCACGGGCTACTTCGACGTGATCAGCGAGATCGTCTCGCAGGGCCAGAGTTCCACCACGGCGCTCAAGGGCTCCACCGAAGAAGCCCAGTTCCATTGATGGCAGTCCGAGACTGACTCGGACATCGAGCCACGCTTGGCGAGTCACGAGCCGGGGCACACGCGACACGCGTGCTGCCCCGGTGCTCGTTTGGGTGCATTGACGTGCGGGTGCCGGCCGCGCGATCGTGTCCGATGCGCATCACGTCGCGCGACCCCGATCCCGAGCTCCTCGCGACCTGCCGTCATCACCGCTGCGAGAAGTCTCGCGACGAGCGTGCGGCGGCGCTAGCGGTACCTGTCCGGCTCGTCGAGCGTGGACTGCACCGCGGCGATCTCCCCGTTGACGGCGGCGATGATGGCGGAGGTCCTCTTCTTCGTGCCAAACATCATGCGGTCTTCGGTGCCACCGACGGCCTTGCTGATCAGCACCACGCCCTCGGGTTCGGGCCCATCGAAGGTCAGCCAGGAGCTCGCGCGAGGCTGCTGGTCGTGCGGGATGCGCTGCTGTCGGTAGGGCACGCCGAACCAGTGCTTCCGAAGGTGCACGCCGTCGACGTCGATGACGACGCGGTGGCCAAAGCCCGATGCCACGATCGCCACCGCACAAAGAATCCCAGCGAGTACGACGAGGGCGCCGAGGTCGAACATCACCCCTGGCAGTGCGGTCCCGACGACGACCACCAGCATGAACGCCGCAAACGGGGCGGTCCGCGCCCCGTCCCAGCCCGAGACGACCGATCGCCTCCCCCAGTGCCGGCGCATGGGTCGAAAGAGATCTCGCGACGGGCGCGACGCACTCCAACGCGACGGTCTGCGCGAGCTGCCAGTCGAACGCGACTTTTCGCTCGAGCCAGACCCAGAGACGACGACGGCCCCACCCGAATCCGGATGAGGCCGCGTCACGTTCAACGCGAGACAGAGCGCATGTCAGGGAAGTGGGGCTGGGGCCCCACGCGCAGCGCATCGCAGGCCGAAGGCCGGTACGCGATGCGGCCGGGTCTGGGGCGGAGCCCCAGGGAAACTAGCTGCAGCCCATGGAGGCGCCGCAGTTCAGGCATTTATAGCAAGCGCCGTTGCGCACGGTGATGTGTCCGCAGCCGTCGCACATGGGCGCATCACCCATCATCTCGCTGAGCTGCTGATCCAGGACGCTCTTGAGGGCACCGGAGCTGGTCTGGGTCGCTGCGCGCTGCTCGGCCAGACTCTCGGGGGCCTCCCCGTCGTAGCTGAACACCGCCTGGTTCGCCGGCTCGTAGCCCGCGGGCGGCGAGGCCGGCACCGTAGCCTGCGGCAGCTTGGTGACCGCCTGCACATCCGTCGGATTGGTCAGCGCGAGCTGCTCCTCCGCCGGCGGGACCTGCGCGAAGTCGTAGCGCTTGAGGTACTCGACCCCCAGCACCCGGAACACGTAGTCGATGATCGACGTCGCGAACTTCACGTTCGGGTGACCCTCGACCGGACCGCCCGGCTCGAAGCGAGTGAACGTGAACTGCTCGACGTACGAGGCCAGCGGCACCCCGTGCTGCAGGCCCATCGAGACCGAGATCGCAAAGCAGTTCATCAGGCTCCGGAAGGACGCGCCCTCCTTGTGCATGTCGATGAAGATCTCACCGAGCGCGCCGTTCTCGTAGTCGCCAGTGCGCAGGAAGATCTTGTGACCCGCCACGCGCGCTTCCTGGGTGAAGCCCCGACGACGGGTGGGCAGGCGATGCCGGTTGGTGCCCGGAGGCGCCAGCCCCTCACGCGCCATCGCCTTGCGGGGCGAGTCCACCACCTCGGCGTTCACCACCGGGGTCGCGGTCGCCGTCTGCTTGGCGGCGAGCTTCTCGTTCTTCTCGCGCTTCTCGTTCTGCTTCTCTTCGTCCTTGTTCGACGAGCTGAGCGGCTGGCTCTGCTTGCAGCCATCGCGGTAGAGCGCGACGGCCTTGAGGCCCAGCTTCCAGCCCTCGTAGTAGATGCGCTCGACGTCCTCGATCGACGCGTCGTTCGGCAGGTTCACCGTCTTGCTGATGGCGCCCGCGAGGAAGGGCTGCGCCGCCGCCATCATCCGCACGTGCGCCATCGGGGCGATGTAGCGCTTGCCGTGCTTGCCGTTGCGGTTCGCGCAGTCGAAGACCGGCAGGTGCTCCGCCTTCAGATGGGGCGCGCCCTCCACCGTCATCCGGCCGACCACCACGTCGTTGAGCTCATCGACCTGCTTGCTGGTCAGACCGAAGTGCTTGAGGAGGTGGAAGCCCGCCTTGTTGTAGACCTCGGGCTTGATGCCCAGGCGCTCATACGCCGTCGTGCCGATCACCCAGGCGCCCAGCGCCATACCCGCGTCGAACACCCCCGGAAGCGCCTTCTCCGCCTTGGCGATCTCGCTCTCGGTCACGCCCTTCTCGATCAGCATCTGCCGATTCAAATAGGGCGCCGTCGTGAAGGTGTTGGTGCCGCTCACGTAGCTGAGGATCTCGGTGACCTGCAGCGGGGTGTAGCCCAGGTTGCGCAGCGCATCGGGAACGCTCTGGTTCACGATCTTGAAGTAGCCGCCGCCAGCGAGCTTCTTGAACTTCACCAGCGCAAAATCGGGCTCGATGCCCGTGGTGTCGCAGTCCATCAAGAGACCGATGGTGCCGGTGGGCGCGAGCACGGTCGCCTGCGCGTTGCGGTAGCCATGCACCTCACCGAGCTGCACCGCCTGATCCCAGTCCTGGCGGGCCGCCGCCAAGAGCTCGGCGGGCAGGCCCGACTCGCCCCTGCCGACCGTCCCGGGGAAGCCGGGCTGATCTATCTGGTAGGCCATGTCGCGGTGCTTGCCCATCACCCGCAGCATGGGCTGACGGTTCTTGAGGTAGCCCGCGAAGGGTCCCTTGGTCGCCGCCATCTCCGCGCTGGTACGGTACGCGTGACCGTTCAAGATCGCGGTCAGACCGGCGCACCACGCACGACCCTGATCGGAGTCGTAGGGGATGCCGAGGCGCATCAAGAGCGTGCCCAGGTTCGCGTAGCCCAAGCCCAGCGGACGGTAGTCGTGGCTGTTCTTGGCGATCTGCTTGGTGGGGTAGCTCGAGTGATCGACCAGGATCTCCTGGGACATGAACATCACCCGGATAGCGTGCCGGTAGCCCTCGATGTCGAAGTTGCCGGCCTCGTCGAGGAACTTCACCAGGTTGATGCTGCTGAGATTGCAGGCCGTGTCGTCGAGGAACATGTACTCGGAGCACGGGTTGCTCGCGTTGATGCGCGAGCTGTTGGGGCAGGTGTGCCAAGTGTTGATCGTGCTGTCGTACTGCACGCCCGGGTCGGCGCACTGCCACGCGCTGTCGGCGATCATGCGCCAGAGCTCGCGCGCCTTGTGCGTCTCCACCACCTCACCGGTGGTGCGCATCTTCGTCTCCCAGTCGCCATTCTGCTCGACCGCACGCATGAACTCGTCGTTCACCCGGACCGAGTTGTTGGAGTTCTGACCCGCGACGGTGCGATAGGCCTCGCCGTTGAAGTCCGACGCGTAGCCTGCGGCGATGAGCGCGCGGGCCTTGGCCTCTTCCTTGGTCTTCCACGAGATGAAGTCGACGATCTCCGGGTGGTCCATGTCGAGGCAGACCATCTTCGCCGCGCGGCGGGTGGTGCCGCCCGACTTGGTCGCGCCGGCCGCTCTGTCGAGCACCTCGAGGAACGACATGAGACCCGAGCTGGTCCCACCACCCGAGAGCTTCTCCTGGCGACCGCGCACCTGGCTGAAGTTCGTGCCGGTGCCCGAGCCGTACTTGAAGAGCCGCGCCTCGGTCTTCACCAAGTCGTAGATGCTCATCAGGTCATCGCCGACCGACTGGATGAAGCACGCCGAGCACTGAGGACGCGCATACGCGTTCGCGGTCTCGTGCACTTCGCTGGCGCCCTCGTTCCAGGCCCAGTTCCCGCCCTGACCCTCGATGCCGTAGCGCTGAAAGAGGCCGAGGTTGAACCAGACGGGCGAGTTGAACGCGGCCTTCTGGGTCACGAGCAAGTGGGTGAGCTCCGCCTCGAAGGTGTCCGCGTCCTCCTTGGTGGCGAAGTAGTTGGCCTGCTCCTCACCCGCTTCGCGGATGGTACGCGCCACCCGGGTGACCAGCTGACGGATCGAGGTCTCGCCCTTCTTGGCGTCGCCCTTCAGACCCGCCTTGCGGAAGTACTTGGAGACCGCGATGTCCGTCGCGAGCTGCGACCAGCTGTCGGGGATCTCGGCCCCGCGCATCTCGAAGACGATCGAGCCATCGGGGTTGGTGATGACGCTGTCGCGCCGGTCCCAGCTCACCTCATCCAAAGGATCCACACCCAAGTGACTGAAGCGTCGAGGGATCTCGAGCCCCGAGATCACGCGTCGCTCACCCGTGGCAGTGCCACCAGTGCTTTGGGTCGTCTTGCTCACCGAACGGAGTTCTACGGACACATCTGCCTCCCAGCCAAGTGGCACCTCGGTGCCAGCTGAAGTCGTCTTCGCCCTAACGCCCTAACCAAGTCACCAACCGCGCTCTGTCGGGTACCGCCGTACCCGTTCGAATCGATCGTCCTCTCGAGGTCCAGACTCGGCCGCCCGTGATGGGCCCGGAGTCCTCGCCCGAAGAGGTCTCGCTGTCCTCTTCTCCAGCGCTCGGAGGAGAGGACCAACCAGGGGAAACACGTAAAAGAGTGCAAAAGACACCGGCCCGGGTCGCCCGCGCATCACCCAACCAGGTGAATGTGCGAGGGGACCCGGATGTGGCCCCTGGAAAGCATGAAGAGTCAGCTCCCCGTAGACAGATGCCCGACCACACAACAGCTCGGTGGTCGCCGTAGAGATGACCCCTACGGATGGGGGAAGGACCCCCTGGATACGGAAAGGGCGACCCCCGGTCAAGCGGCACCGCGAAGGTCCTCTCGCTGTTTTGAAAAATAGAACGAAATCGGCATGTTACAGCGGTCCCAGACGTGATGCTGGGGTGCTCTCGGCGCTGGGCCACGCGAGGTATCGCGCGCGATGACCGTGCCCGACTCGTCACGTAGCGTCATGCCCTGAACCCTACGACAGGTGGTGGGTCCCCGCAAAAAAGACGCTATTGGTTGTGGTAGCGCGTTTGGGCCCACCCTGAGCGCCCGGCTGGCGGTGACGGATCAGTTGCGATCCCGAGGCAGGACGGATCCGTCCCGATCGCGTCATTTCTCTCCGCTCGCAGGACGAGTACGGCCGACCGTTTGGAGCCGCCCCTGGCGCAAACGCCACAGTACCCGTTGCCAAGACCCACTGAACTTTGCTAGAAGCGGCCCGCCGCAATGGTTCCGGGTCGTGCGGACCCGGGGAGTTGCGCGTTTCAAGGAGACCAGCGATGCAAGAACATCAGCCCATGGCCGCGCACGGCGGGATGCCTGGCGCCATGCCGATGGCCGGCGGAGGCGCCGCCGTTGCCCACGAGATCACCCATGGACCTTCGTTCGCGCTGTTGCGCGTCGATCTTCAGCCGGGGCAGACCCTGGTCAGCGAAGCGGGCGCGATGGTCGCCCGCAGCTCGCACTTGAAGATGGACGTCAAGATGAGCGCAGGAAAGAAGCCCGGCTTCTTCGCGGCCATCTTCAACATCTTCATCGCCTTCATCCGCAAGATCATGGGCGGCGAGAGCTTCTTCGTGAACCACTTCCACGGCGGCACGCCGGGCAGTGTGTGGATCGCCCCGCAGATGGCCGGTGAGATCACCTACCGCCGCATCAACCCCGGCGAGACCCTCATCCTCTCGAGCGGCGCGTACCTCGCGTCGGTAGGCGACATCGAGGTGAAGCTGAAGTTCGGCGGCCTCAAGTCGATCATCGCCAAAGAGGGCGCGTTCATGCTGAAGGTCACCGGCTCCGGCGACCTCTGGTTCAACAGCTACGGCGGCACCACGGCGGTCGACATCAACGCCCCGTTCATGATCGACAACGGTCACCTCGTTGGCTACGAGGGCCAGCTCACCATGAACCTCAAGAGCGCCGGCGGCGGCTTGCTCGGATTCATGGCGGGGGGCGAAGGCCTGGTGTGCGAGTTCAACGGCACCGGCCGCGTGTATGTGCAGTCGCGCAACACCGCATCGCTGATCGGCTGGCTCACACCGATGCTTCATGGCTGAACGGAACTGAGGAGAAACGACCATGCAGATCGATATCGGTTACCGGCCAGCACACTCGATGGCCAAGATCTCCCTCAACCCCGGGGAGCAGATCCTCGCGGAGTCGGGCGCGATGGTGGGCATGTCCACCAACGTCTCGATGACCACGGGCATGCAGAGCAAGCCCGGCGGGGGCTTGCTCGGCGGCCTGATGGCGGGCCTCAAGCGGGCGCTCGCCGGCGAGAGCTGGTTCCGCAACACGTTCACGGCCAATGGCGGCCCCGGTGAGGTCCTCCTCGCTCACGCCATGTGCGGTGACATGCAGGTGGTGCAGGTCCCCGCGACCGGCCTTCACCTCACCTCGAGCTCGTTCATCGCGTCCACCCCCAGCGTGAACATCGAGACCAAGCTCCAGGGCTTCAAGGGCTTCTTCTCGGGCGAAGGCGCGTTCGTCATGCAGGCGAACACCCAAGATCCCAACAGCCAGCTCATCTTCGGCGCCTTCGGCGGCGTGACCGAGCTCGTGTGTGACGGCAACCTCGTGATCGACACCGGGCACCTGGTCGCCTGGGACTCGACCCTCACCTACAAGATCGGCAAGAGCGGCGGCGGCTGGATCGCCTCGTTCCTCTCGGGCGAAGGCCTGGTCTGCCACTTCCAGGGACAGGGCCGCATCTGGATCCAGTCCCGCAACCCCGTGGCGTACGGTCAGTACGTCGGTGGTCAGCTTCCGCCCCGCAAGGGCTGAGCTTTCGAGAAGCACCCAGAGCAACAAAGGAAATCGCACATGCGTTACGACCTTCTCGAAAAGCCCGACTTCTCCATGGTCCAGGTGACCTTCGATGCCCCCGGCGAGCAGATGATCTGCGAGTCGGCCGCGATGGTGGCCCGTGACTCTGCCATCGAGATGAAGACCTCGATGCAGGGCGGCATGATGGCCGCCCTCAAGCGCAAGGCCCTCGGCGGCGAGAGCGTGCTCCAGAACACGTTCACCGCGAGCGCGCCCGGTCAGCGTCTCTTCTTCGCCCCTGGTCCCGAGGGCGATGTCGAGGCGGTGAACATGGACGGGTACACCCCGATCATGATGCAGAGCGGCGCCTACCTCGGCGCAGCCCCGACCGTCACCCTCGACACCAGCTTCGGCGGCGCCAAGGGCTTCTTCTCGGGCGCGGGCGTCTTCCTCCTGAAGGCGACCGGCACCGGCCCCCTCTTCTTCGCCAGCTACGGCGGCATCCACCCGGTGGACGTCGGCCCCGCCGGCTACATCTGCGACACCGGCCACGTCGTCGCCTTCACCGGCGGCCTGACCTACAACGTGACCCGCCTCGGCGGTCTGCGCGGTCTCTTCGCCTCGGGCGAGGGCCTGGTCTGCAACTTCACCGGCCAGGGCCGTTTGTGGATGTCGACCCGCAACAGCGCCAGCCTCGTGGCGTTTTTGAACCCGTTCCGCCCGGTCAAGCGCAGCAACGGCTGAGCTTCTGGAGCAGGACAGAAGGGTACGGCGCCCGGGGAAACCTGGGCGCCGTGTGCTTTTGTAGAGGACATTCGTCCGCGGGGATTTGTGGCGGAGCCATCTGTGCTCTATCCCTCCGCACTTCTATCCCCAGCCCACATCGATGTAGTGGAGTGACAGCGTGCCCAAGGCCAAGACAGCAGAACCCGCCCCCGTGGCCGATCTCGCACCCCTCGAGGAGGCCGAGAACGAGATCAACGAGGACGATGATCTCGATGACGATCTCGACGAGGACGAAGATCTCGACGAAGGCACCCCCTTCACCATCGAGGCATCCGCCGAAGGCAAGGCCAGCGCGGTCCGTTTGGTCGACTTGCTGGTCGAGAAGGGCGGTATGGCCCTCTCCACCAAGAACAAGCGGCCCGGCCCCAAGCTGATCGAGTCGATCGCCAAGATCCTCGAAGCCCCGGGCACCCTGGCCGCGCGCGCCAGCAAGCTCAGCGAGACGATCGTGGACTCCGAAGACGTCGACGATCTCTTCGTCGACGACCAGGTCCTCGCGGAGATCCTCAAGCGCTGGTGAGTGCCGGTTTCCGGTCAGTGCGCTGACGCTGAGGGGCAGGGTGTAGTTCGACGGAGAGGTCGTGCCCACGCAGCCACCCTGGTGGACGAGAACGCCGCGTTCACTCAGCTCGGTCTCTTGCGAGGGCGGATCGAGTTCACCTACGCACCGGTCATCTACCTGAACGACGCCGTCGAAGGCGACTCGCTCACCTCCATGCGCCTCGGGAGAGGCCGCCCCGTGGGCCGTGCTCTCGTTGCTAGCGATCGCCATCGTTCGACGTCGCTCGACCGCTCGCTGACGTTCACTCGATGTAGCCGAGCGCCCGAAGTCGGGCCTCGGTGAGCGCGAGATCGCCTTTGCCTCGGGGCACCAGCGTCGCCGGCGGCAGGACCTGCGCCTCGCGCTCTTCCTCGATGAGCAGCTCGCGCAGGATGCGCCCCGGCATCGCGTCGTCGGGGCTCAGGCCCATGCGGTGGAGCAGGGTCGCGGTGACGTCCAACATCCCCGCGTCCACCTCGAGACCTGGCCGAACACTCGGACCGTGCGCGACGTAGAGGCCCCGCGGTCGATGCGCGCCGGGGAGCGAACGCCCCTTGCGGCCCAAGTGATCGCGGGGATCGAGCTTTTCGATCGAGGGCCCAAGGCCGTTCGCGGGCATGACGTTGTAGGCGTAGCCCCCCGCTAAGCGAAGACGCAGCACGTAGTCGGGCGCGCGACCGACGAAGGGCCCTTGGTAGAGCTCCTCGCGCGGGACTACCTCGTCGATGATGCACTCGCCCGTGTCGGGATCCCGCAGCGCCCTCGCCCAGCCCTCGAGCTCGCGCTCGATCGCCTTCCGCTCGCTCGGATCGACGCAGCCGTGGGGCTCACGGCCCCGGAGGTTGAGGTGAAGCGCGGGGAAGTAATTGAGCTCGTCCGAGAAGACCCGGGTGTTGGGGAGATCGATCGCGGCGAAGCGCGAGCGCGACTCCAGCCAGCCGGGGAGCGCGCGACCCAGCGCACGAAAGAGACGATCGCGCGCCTTGCCAGGGAGGGCCGAGAGCAAGGGACCACGGAGCATCGAGGTGAGCGCGCCGCCGATCTCGGGAGGCCGAAACGTGAGTAGACCGGCCTCGGCGAGCGAGCGGTTGAGGTGCACCACCACGTCCGAGCTGCCGCCCGATCCGTGATCGCTGAGCACGGTGAGCTCGACGTGTGGACCCGCCGCCTCGAGCAGCGCGCCTACCGCGCGATCGAGCGCCGCGTAGACCTCGATCAATCCGTCGCGCTCGCGCTGGGTGCTCAGCGGCGGATGACGAGGCGAGAGGGGATCGAAGTGCGCGAAGAGGTGGTGGGACGCGGTGTCGCTCTCGCCGAAGTAGATCATGAAGAGCGCCCAAGGCCGCTCGGCCAAGAGCGCGCGCCCCATCTCGATGCGCTGCTCGATGCGGCGCACCAAGCCATCCGCCAGGCTCGCGTGCCAGCCGGCGCGCTCGGCGCCCATCTCGTCGACCTCGTCGAAGATGAGCGGTCCGAAGCGCGAGCGGAGATCGGCGTAGCGCTCGGTAGGCCACACGAACGACGCGTCGGCCTCGAAGGCGACCGGCGAGTCCCAGCCGCTCAGGAAGAGCCCGTGCTCGAGACGCTCGGGAGGCCAGGTCCCAGGAAAGCCCAGGCACGCGGTGCTCAGGCCCAGCGCGTCCAAGCGGGCCGCGATCGTCGGCGCCTCGCGCACGGTGCCCGCCGTGAACGCGATCTTCGTCCCGATGCGGGTGGTGAAATCGAAGACCCCGTGCTGCCCCGGATCGAGCCCCGTGAGGAACGAGGCCCAGTTGGGCAGCGTCGCGTAGGGCGGCAGGCTGCGCAGGCGCGACCACGCGCCCTCTCGGCGAAGACGCGCGAGCGTGGGCAGACGCTCTGCGCCGATAGCGTCGATCACGTCGACGTCCGCGCCATCGAGGCCGATGACCAGGTGCCGCGCGCTCATGGGTGACTCCGCTGGCTCACGGGCGCTCGCTCAGCGAATGGCGCGACGAAGGTTGCGGAAGAAATCGCGACGACCCTCGTCGTCCAAGGCGCCGCTGTGCCGCCAGGCGATGCAGCCCTGCCGATCGAGGATCGCCACGTTCGCCGCGCCGGTCGCGAACGCAAAGGGAGGGCGACGCATCAGGCCCTCCCAGTCCAAGAGGATGTCGCCCCCCCAGCGCTCGATGGCCGGTTGGATCAACCGGCGGACCAGCGCCTCGGGCACCGAACCCACATCCCCCAGGTTGGCCACGCCGTAGAGGACCATCCGGTCCTCGAGGTGGTTGTCGATGAGGTAGCGCGCGATCTCGATCTTCAGCGCGTCGTTGTCGTAGATGTGATCTCTGTCCTCGTAGAACAGCACCACGGCGCGACGCCCTCGCTCATCCGCCAAGTGGCGGTGGCCCAACATCGAGTCGAGGCTCGCGTCCACGGGAACACACGCGGCGGGTGACGGGTCCTGGGCACGGAGCGGTGTGGGTGCGAAGGACACTGCGAAGAACAGAGCGAAGAACAGAGCCAAGGACGGAGCGAAGGACGCGAAGAGCCGTGCAGCGCTCGTCGCCAAGACAGGTCGTGATAGGCGAAGCATCGCGGTTCAACGTAGCAGGCGAGCCCGCTATGCACTCGCGGCCTCCGGCCCTCACCGACCCGAGAGGTGCGGGGGCTCGCCTTGCACGATCAATGTGTCCCGCGCGAACGCCTCGTCGGTCTCGGGATGATCGATGTTGTAGTGAAGGCCCCGGCTCTCACGGCGCACGGTGGCGCACGCGATGATCATCTCTGCGACGTCCGCGATGTTCCGCAGCTCGAGCAGATCGCGGGTCACCAAGTGCTTCCAGTAGTACTCGCGGATCTCGTCCTTCAAGAGCGCCACCCGCCGCGCTGCGCGACGCAGGCGCTTGTCGCTGCGCACGATGCCGACGTAGTTCCACATGAAGCGGCGCAGCTCGTCCCAGTTCTGCGAGATCACGACGCCCTCGTCGGTGGCGACGGCGCTGCCCGCGTCCCACTCGGGCACCTCGGCGCGCACGTCGCTCTTTGGCAACCGCCCCAGCGCCACGGCGGTGCGGTGCCCGTAGACCAAGCCCTCGAGCAGCGAGTTGCTCGCCAAGCGGTTGGCGCCGTGCAGGCCCGACGCGGTGACCTCGCCGATGGCCCAGAGGCCGGGGATCTTGGTCGCTCCGTCTTTGTCGACCACCACGCCGCCGCACATGTAGTGGGCCGCAGGCACGACCGGAATGGGCTGCTTGGTGAGGTCGATCCCGTAGGTCAGGCACGACTCGTAGATGTTGGGGAAGCGCTCCCGCAGGTAGTCGGCGGGGCGATGGGTCATGTCGAGATACACGCAGTCGGCGCCGGTGCGCTTCATCTCGTAGTCGATGGTGCGGGCAACCACGTCGCGCGGCGCCAGATCCTTCATCTCGTGGTGACGTTCCATGAAGGGATCGCCGCTCGCGAGCCGAAGGATCCCGCCCTCGCCTCGCAGCGCCTCGCTGATGAGGAAGCTCTTGGCTTGCGGGTGATAGAGGCACGTCGGGTGGAACTGGAAGAACTCCATGTTCGCGATGAGCGCGCCCGCCCGGTAGGCCATCGCCACTCCGTCGCCAGACGCGACGTCTGGATTGGAGGTGTAGAGGTAGACCTTGCCCGCGCCGCCCGTGGCCAAGATGGTGGCGCGCGCGACCACCGCGTGGACCTGCCCACCTTGCTCGTCGAGCACGTAGGCGCCCGCGACCTGATGCGGTCCACCGAGCTTGCTGAGCTCGATCAGATCGACGGCCATGTGATGCTCGAAGATCTCGATGTTCGGGGTCTTGCGCGCGGCCTCCATCAACACGCGCTGGACCTCGCGGCCGGTCATGTCGCCCGCATGCACCACGCGGCGCGCGGTGTGCCCGCCCTCGCGGGTCAGATCGAGACCGATGCCTTGGACCACTGCGGCGGGTGCGCCCTCGTCTGCGCCCTTGGCGTCGAAGCTGGCGCCGAGCGCGATGAGCTCTTGGATCCTCGCGGGTCCCCCCTCGACCACCATCTCCACCACGTCGCGCTTGCTCAGACCGTAGCCGACGCGGAGCGTGTCCTCGGTGTGGGCCGCGAAGCTGTCCTCGGGATCCATCACCGCGGCGATCCCGCCTTGGGCCCAGTTGGTGTTGGAGTCGTCGAGCGCGCGCTTGGTGACGATCGCCACCTTGCCGTGCTTGCTCGCTTCGAGCGCACACGTCAGCCCCGACACACCGCTTCCGAGAACCAGGTAGTCGCACTGAATCGCCATGGTCGCGCGATGCTAGCGCGCTCTGCGGTCGAGCGAGCGGCGATCAGACGGGCCGCGCGCTCGGGGCCGAGGGGTCCATGGCGCACAGGCGCTGCCAGGTTCCTTCTTCGAGACGAGGCATCGCGGTGACGTCGCTGCCCTCACTGGGTGCGGCGCGCTCGAGGCGCGCGACCGTCATCGCTAGTTGCAAGCACTCGACAGGCAAGGGCACATCGAAGCGCTGCACCAGCGCGGGCCACTCGGAGAAGAGGCTGGTGGAGCGACCGAGGCCCATCGCCTCCGCGATGCTCGCCATCTTGCGCTTCAGACCGTCACGCTCCGACCAAGGGTTCGGCAGCATCGCGGGATCGCAGGTGTAGCCGACGGTGCGCTTTGCCTCAGATCGAGGACCTTCAGATCGCTGCCGAACATGCCGTGGCCGGTCACCCAGTAGGTGCCTTGAGGAAAGAACGGAAGGCCAGCGCACTGGTAGAAGAGCGTCTGCACCGACGCCTTGCCCACCCGCTCGATCGATCCGTACAACCCCTCGTGCTGAGGGCTGTACATGAGCATCGGCGGATGCTCGCACGGAGGCCCCGTGCCCGTCGACGTCAGGTCGCGACGACCTCGTCCACGCTGGGCTCGATGAGCTCGAGGGTGCGCCAGCGACCGCTGCGGAAGCGAACGTAGAGCGCGAGCGCCAGACACCCGAGGTAGACCACCAGCCAGAAGACCGCGATCACGTCACCGGCGACGGGGACCCCGAAAGGCCGGGCCCCGTCCACCACGGTGAGTGACGTGCCCGGCACGAAGATCAGCCACGCGATCGCGATGCGAACCAAGAGCGGCCACAGGGTGTCGCCCGCAGCGCGCAGGGCCTCGGAGAGCACCCCGGCCGCCGAGTCGAAGAGCTGCCAGGCCGCAGACAGTGCGAGCATGCGCACCCCGATCTCCATCAGCGCCGCGCGCGAGACGGGCTCGGCCGCGAAGGGCGAGAAGATGGCAGTTAGGAACAGAACGTAGAGCAGGCCCACCAGCACCCGCCAGCACGCGGTCACTTGGAACGTGAGGCGCACCAGCTGCGGCACCCGATCGTGCTCGTTCTTGCCGATAGCTTGGCCCACCAAGATGGCTCCCCCTGGCGATGCCGAACGCCGGCATGAACGACACCGAGTTGATCTGCATCACCGCGTTCAAGGCCGCGAGCTGCGTCGTGCCGAGGCGCGCGATCACCACGTTCGCAAAGTAGGCGAAGGCCAGGAACTCGAGGAACCAGTTGAAGCCGGAGGCCAGCCCGAAGCGCAGGGTGCGCCAGAACTCAGCACGGACGAAGCGAGGCCAAGCGCCTCACGCACGAAGTAGAAGAACAGCCCGAAGAACGCGGCGCTCGTGGAGATTGAGCTTGCGATCGCGGCGCCGTCCGCCCCCAGCCTCGGTGCGCCGAAGTGACCGTCGATCAGCAGGTAGGTCAGCGCCACGTTCGAGGTCATCGCGACGATGTTCGCGATCATCGGGACCCGGGTCTGACCGAGGCCCCCGTAGTAGCTGGCGAGCGCCTCGAGCCCCAGCGCCGGCCCGACGCTGAGCAGACGGTAGCCCAGGTAGCTGACCATCTGGGCCTGCATCTCGGGCTCGTAGGAGAGCAGCCCCAGCGCATTGCCCTCGCGCACCGCGAGACCATCGAAGACGGATCCCATGAGCTCTGTGAGCACCGCGAGCACCAAGCCATAGAGCGCGAAGCGGCGCGCGCCGACGAGATCCCCTTTGCCCGCGAGCTGGGACGCGAAGCTGCCGACGATGAACGAGGTACCCAGCGGCAGGAGCAGCACGAGGAAGCTGTTCAGCGCGCCGGTGGTGGTGGCCGCGAGCGCGGTCGGTCCGAGGTGCGCGACCATCAGCGCGTCGGCCAGTCCCACCACCGTCTGCGTCGCCCGCGAGACCACGATGGGCCACGCGAGCAAGAGGAGCGTGCGCAGCCAGGGGTTCACGGGCGGGCCAGCATGGACTGAAAGCGAAGCGTGGGCCTCTGGGACGAACGCAACGAAGGTCCGCTCGTCGCTCTCGATCCGGTATGCTCCCGCGTCGATGGCGTATGAGCCGGCGATGTCGGGCGAGGTTCCTCTCGAGGGGATGCTGGATGTACTCCGGCAGATCGAGGAGCGGCGCATCAGCGGACGGCTCCGCTTCACCGCCAAGAACGAGAAGGGCCAGGGTGAGACCGGGGAGGTCGAGCTGGTCGCGGGGCAGCTCGCGCTCAGCCAGGATCCGCTGCCCGACGGAACCGATCCGGTGGAGCGCCTCTTGGTGCTGCGCGGTGGGATCTTCGTGGTGCATCAGCGCCTTCCCCCCTTGGCGGTCTCGCAAGGCGACGAACAGAACAAGCGCGGCTCGCTCGCCGTGCACGCGCCCAGCGACTTGATGACCTACTGCGAGGGCGCTGGCCTGACGGGCACCCTGCGCCTCATCAACTCGGGCAGCCTGGTGGACATGATCTACGAGGCCGGGGAGCTGCTCGGCATCCGGGTCGATGGACACGAGAACGCGGACCTTTCGCACGTGTTCTCGTGGGAGGACGGACGCTTCGAGATCGGGGTGGGCCGCGACGTGCGCTCGCTGATGCCGGGCGCACCGCCCGAAGATCCCTCCGATCGCGAGCCCACCACCCAGTTCGTGCGGCCGGGCGTGAACGACACGGGACAGCACTTTCTCAAGGTGCTCGAGATCGCGCTGACCGACATCGTCGATAGCCGAGAGCGGGCCCAGCACAAGGGCCGAGGGCAGCAGAGCAGCGTCCCCAAGCCCAGCGTTCGCCCGAGGCCCCCGACCCTCGCTCCCCCACGCGAGCGCAAGCCGCGGCGAGACGCCACCGTCCGCGTGGTGATCCTGGGCAACGACGACGACGCGGCTGCGCGCGTGATCGACCAGACCCTAGGCCGCGGCAAACCCTCACGAGCGCAGGAACCAGCGATGGCGAAGAAGCCGAACGAGAGCCCGAAGAAGAAGGACCCCACCCCGAGTGGAAGTCCCCCGAGCGAGCCGAAGGCCAAAGCCAAGCCTAGCGACACCAAGCCCAGCGACACCAAGCCCAGCGAAGCGAAGCCCAGCGAAGCGAAGCCCAGGGACACCAAGCCCAGCGAAGCGAAGCCCAGCGAAGCCCAGCGACGCGAGCCCAAGGCCGATGCGAAGGCCAGCGAAGGCGACACGGTCGAGCCCACCGAGAAGCCGGAGGCCAAGGCCCCAAAACCCAGCGAACCGACCCCGGCCGCGAGCGAGAAAGCCGCCGAACACTTCGGCGAGACTGCGCTCTGGGCGCTCGCCGTCTTCGTGATCGGTATCGGAGTCCTAGCGGCGCTCGCGCAGCTGGCCACCTGAGGGGACACCATGGGGGCGCGTCCCTTCGGTGCACCCTCCCGCTCGCGCTTGCGATCGATGCTCCTGCGCGGGCTCCTCTTGCTGGTGTTCCTCGGGGCGCCCCTCGCCCTCTGGGCGCAAGAAGAGCCGCGAACCGTCACCGCCACGTTCGTCGATGACCAGCTCCAGATCGATCTGTCGGTCGCCGAGCTCGCCAATCCGATGGTGCGCGCGCGCCTCGAGAGCGGACTGCCGCAGGTCATCGAGCTGGAGGTCGAAGCGCTCGATGCGAGCGGGGTGCGCCTCGCGCGTGTCGTGCGTAGCTCTCGGGTGATCTTCGATCTCTTCGAGGAGCGCTTCCGGGTCCAGGAGCAGCTGGGGGGCGCGCAGCGCTCGCTCACGCTGACGACGTTGGACGAGGTGATCGCCACGACGCTTTCGGCCGAGCACCTCGCCGTCGGGGGACCCGACAGCTTCCGCGAGCACCGAGGCGAGCCCATCCACCTGCGCTTTGGTGCGCAGCTGAACCCACCCACGCCCGAGGCGATCCACCGCATCCGTCGCTGGCTGGCGAGGCCGGGCGGCGCCGCCGAGCACGGCGACACGTTCTTCGGCTCGTTCGTCGGTCTCTTCGTGAACCGAAGCGTGACCTCGGCGGACGCGGCGCTTCATTTCCAAAGCCGGGACATCGTGATCCCATGACCCCCATCCGGACGGGCCGGCGCATCGGGCGCTTCGAGCGACGGATCGTGCTCGCGATCGCGGTGGCCGCGTCGCTCCCTCTGGCGGGCGCGCTGGTCTTCGGACGCCAAGCCCTGCGCGAGGCCTACAGCGTGGGAGTGAACCCCCGGGTGGCGACCGAGCTCGAGGGCTCGCTCGAGAGCTATCGGGCGCGCTTGATCGGGATCCGCGAAGCAGCCCGAGCCGACGCGGCGCGGATCGCCCGCGATGAGGTACTCGGCACGGCGCTCGGTGAGCCGCCCAGCATCGAGCGCGAGGCCCGCATCGAGGAGCGCCTCCATCATTTGCTGACGGCCAACCCGGAGATCACCGAGCTCGCGCTCCGCCGCACCGATCACCGAGTGACGCGGGCGCCGGCAGACGACGTCCGCGCGCGCACCTTCTCCGAGCCGGCGGGCGAGCACGTGCTCGAAGTGACCGTCACCACCCCCGAGGCCCCGTTCTCGGCGTACCTGCGGGCAGGCGAGACGGCCGAGGTGTACCGCCGCCTCGACGCCGCGACCGACTACGTCTCCTCGTTCTTCCTGCTCCTCTACCTGGTGTTGGTCCTGAGCTCGATCGTCGTGGCGATCACGCTCGCGACGTTGATGGCCCGGCGGATGACCCGGCGGGTGAGTCGCTTGGCCGAGGCCACCACCAAGGTCGGTGGCGGTGACTTCTCGGTGGAGCTCCCCGTGGAAGGCGACGACGAGGTCGCGGAGCTCACCCTCGCGTTCAACGCGATGGTCCGCGACGTCCGGCACTCGCGAGATCGCATCGAGTACCTCGAGCGGGTCGGCGCATGGCAGGAGATGGCCAAGCGCCTGGCGCACGAGATCAAGAACCCCCTGACGCCGATCCAGCTGGCGATGCAAGAGGTCCACGGCGCCTACCAGAAGAACGATCCACGCTTCGGCGCGAAGCTCGACGACGCCAAGGAGATGGTCGAGGAGGAGATCCGGACCCTGCGCCGCTTGGTGAACGATTTCTCCGAGTTCGCGCGGCTGCCCGAACCCACGCTCCTGCCCACCGATCTCGGTGCGTTCGTGCAGGAGCTCGGGCGCACGCTCGACCCCGACAAGCTGCGCGCGGCGAACCATCCCGACACGGCCGCGCCCACCCTGGAGATCGAGGCGAACGACGAGCTTGCGGTGGCGATCGATCCCCCGATGTTCCGGCGGGCGATCGACAACCTGGTCCGCAACGCGGTGCACGCCCTCGATGACGCCGCGGAGGCGCGTGCTGGTCGCATTCTGCTGCGCGCGTACCGAGTCGCCGATGAGGCTTGGCTCGAAGTGCACGACGATGGACCGGGCGTAGCGTCCGCCGACCGCGAGCGGGTGTTCGGTCCCTACTTCACCACCAAGGTCGAGGGGACGGGGCTGGGCTTGGCCATCGTGAAGAAGCTGGTGCTCGAGCACGGAGGCACCATCGCCTGCACCTCGAGCGAGCTGGGTGGCGCGGCGTTCGTAGTTCGCTTGCCGATCCGCCCCGATAGCCGCAGAGGGGCGAGATGAACGGCACGCGCAGCGAGCCCCGCTCGAGCTCCGATCGCTCGCTGTGGCGCTTCGGAGGAATGGTCGCGGTCGGCGCGATCGTGGTAGCCGCGCTCGCGGGCCCCAACTGGATGGGATCGAACAGCGCGCTGGTGGGGGAGCCGGTGCCCGAGCTGAGCGCCGACATCGTCGCGGGCGTCGGGGCCGAGGCCCACGATCGGATCGATCTGAGCACCCTGCGAGGTCGAGTGGTGCTCTTGGACTTCTGGGCCAGCTGGTGCCCCCCCTGCCGAGCGTCGATCCCCATCCTCAACCGGGTCCTGGGCCGCCACCCCGAGGTCGTCGCCCTAGGTGTCAATGCTGAGCCTAACCTGAGCCCGCTCGGAGTCGCCCGAGCCCACGCCAGCTTTCGCGCAGACTTCCCCTCTTTGCAGGACGTGAGCTGGGATCTTCAGCGGCGCTTCGCCATCGAGGCCCTCCCGACGCTGTTCCTCGTGGACCGTGAAGGTATCGTTCGTGAGGTTCACACAGGGGTGCCCGACGAAGACTGGCTGGACGAGCAACTCACCGAGTTGGAAGGGTCGCTCGACTGATTTCCGTCACCCCTCGGATTCGTCGTTGACCCGTCGAGGTCCTCTCGAATAGCATCCCTGCCCCAGGCAGGGCTGGTCTCTGTCTCCTGGGCCTCGTCCGACTCGCGCACTGCGACGAGGGGGGTCGAGCGCGATGTTCAAGCTCCGGGGGACTTCTCCGGGGCGACGATTCCAGCCGAGGACGATACGCGTGGAAGATCGCGGAGCCGAAGCGACAGCTGAGCGACTCCTGGCATTGCCAGGGGGCCTCCTTCTCCAACAGCAGCAGGCCCAACAGCTCGATCAGATGCGCGCGAATCTGCGCCGCCTGAGCGAGCTGCCGGCTGCGGAGAGCCTCAAGCGCGACTACTTACAGCGCGTCGATTTGTCGTGGATTTACCACGACTCGGCGCTGGAAGGGGTCGTGTACCAAAACTCGGAGCTCATCCTCGCGATGCGAGGGGACGCCGCGCCCGATCCCACGTTGGTCTCCACCTTCGATGAGATCCGGCAGAACCGCGCGGCCGTCGAGTTGGTGAAGGAGATGTCCAAGCAGGAGAAGCTCCGCATCGACTTCGACACGCTGACGGCGATCTACGAGAAGCTCGCGCCTGACGAGATGGAGGGGAAGAAGGTCCCCACGTACCGCAAGGACATGCCGATCCACCGGCTGTACTTCCACGAGATCGCGACGCCGGACAAGATCGTCCCGAAGCTCAAGGCCTTCTTCCAGTGGATGAACGCGCCCGACACCAAGAAGTCGACCCACGTCGTGCGCTTGGCGGCCAAGGCGCACTTCCACCTGCTGCACATCTACCCGTTCCCCAAGCACAGCGGGCGGATCGCGCGGATGGTGATGAACCTGATCCTCCTGCAGGACGACTACCCGCCGGCAGTGATCCACTCGACGGAGCGGCAGCGCTACTACGACGCGCTCAAGACCAACGACAACGCGCTGGCCAACGTGGTGCGCGAGGCGCTGGTGTCCTCGATGGAGACGGGCACTCGCTTCTTCGAGGCAGCCCTTCCGCCCCCGCCGCCGCCTCCTTCCCGCAAGATCGCTCGCCCCAAGCCGCGCGCGGTGTCGACCAAGCCGCCGCCTCCTCGGATCCTCCGCCCGATGGTGCGTCCCAGCGCCAAGCAGCGGCGCACCGGGCCCATCGTCCCCAAGACGTCCGGACCGCTGCCCAAGGCGTTCGTGTCCAAGTCGTCCGCGCCGAACCGCGAACCTCTGATGCGGCTCCCCATCGCGGTGCCTGCTCCCACGCCCGCCAAGACCGATGCGCCGGCCAAGGCGTCCAAGGCGGTCCCCGCCAAAGCAGCTGTGCCGACCAAGGCCGTGCCGACCAAGGTTGTGCCGAGCAAGGCCGAGCCGAGCAAGGCCGTGCCGAGCAAGGCCGAGCCGAGCAAGGCCGAGCCGACGAAGGCCGAGCCGACCAAGGCCGAGCCTGTTAAGGCCAAGCCGACGACGACCGCAACGCTGAGCAAGACCAGCAAGCCCGCGAAGAAGGTCAGCACGGCGGCGAAGGCGCCGGTCGCCAAGAACGCGCCCATCAAGAAGGTCGCCAAGAAGGCCCCCGCCAAAGCGCCCATCAAGAAGGTCGCCAAGAAGGCCCCCGCCAAGGCGGCCATCAAGAAGGTCGCCAAGAAGGCGCCCATCAAGAAGGTCGCCAAGAAGGCCCCCGCCAAGGCCAAGCGCAAGTAGCGAAGGACGCGCGTTCGGTGCGACCTACGGGTTCGCGAACTGGGAGCTAGTCCTCCTTCGGTTCGCGAAGGCCGAGCTCCTTCATCTTGGTCTGGAGGCTCTTACGGGAGATCCGAAGCAGGCGCGCCGTGTGGGTCACGTTGCCGCCCATCTGATCCAGCGCTCGTACGATCAGATCGCGCTCGACCTTCGTCGCCGCCTCTCGGACCAGCTCCTTGAGCCCGACGGGGCCGCTCTTGGCGTCGCTCGTCGGCTCGTCTTCGTCCTCGAGATCGGGCGCGGGAGTGTTACCCGACGTGCTGATCGGCTTCTTGGTCAGCTCGGGAGGCAGATCCTGGACGGCGATCTGCTCTCCGTCGCAGAAGAGCGTGCAGCGCTCGATCACGTTCTCGAGCTCGCGGATGTTGCCCGGCCAGGGATGGGCCAAGAGGAGCTCCATGGCCTCGTCACTCACGCCGGTCACCTGCTTCTTCAGGCGCTCCTTGAAGCGGCGGACGAAGTGCGCGACCAACATGGGGATGTCGCCCCGGCGCTCGCGCAGCGGGGGCAGCCGGATCTGCACCACGTTCAGCCGGTAATAGAGGTCCTCGCGGAAGCGCCCCTCCTTGATCTCCTCCACCAGATCGCGGTTGGTCGCAGCGACGAGGCGCACCTCGACCCCGATGGTCTTGATCCCGCCCACCCGCTCGAACTCGTGCTCCTGGATCGCGCGCAGGAGCTTCACCTGCATGTTCACCGGGATCTCGCCTATCTCGTCGAGGAACAGCGTTCCGCCGTGGGCCAGCTCGAAGCGGCCCGGCTTGCTGGTGACGGCGCCGGTGAAGGCACCCTTCTCATAGCCGAAGAGCTCGCTCTCGATGAGGTCACGAGGGATGGCTGCGCAGTTCACCCGGATGAGCGGTCCGCTCGAGCACGCACCGTGCTCGTGGAGCGCGCGGGCCACCAGCTCCTTGCCGGTTCCGCTCTCGCCGGTGATGAGGACGGTGCTGGGGGTGTCCGCGACCTTCTCGATGATCGCGTACACCTCGAGCATCGGGGACTCCCGCCCGATCAAGCGGTAACGACCCGATGCGCCGTCGAGGTTCGCGTCCTTGGGCTCGACCTGCGCGTCCTTGTCGGCCAGCTCGCGGGTGCGCGCGGCCTTGTCGACGATGAGCTTCAGCTCCGCCCGATCGAAGGGCTTGGTGACGTAGTCGAACGCCCCGAGCTTGAGCGCCTCGACGGCTGTCTCGATGGTGCCGTGCGCGGTGATCAAGAGGAACGGGACGTCGGGACGCTCGGCAACGACGTGCTTGAGCAGCGCCATCCCATCGACCTTCGGCATCTTCAGATCCGAGATGACCACGTCCACGTGATGCTCGGCGAGGAGCGCCATCGCCTGCTCGCCGTCCTCGGCCAAGAGCACGTCGTAGCCGTCACGCTGGAGCTGGGCGCCCAAGACCCGCCTGAGGTTGGGCTCGTCTTCGGCGATCAGGATCTGACGAGCGGGAGCTTTGAGCGAGGCCATCGGCGCGCATCATCCCCGCGTAGGGCGGCAGCGTCGAGGGAAGATCAGGGGCCCGCGTCGTCGGGCACGCCCGTGTCGTCGGGCACGCCCGCGTCGTCGGGCACCCCGGTGTCGTCGGGCGTCGCCGCATCGAGCGCGCCCGCGTCCGCGACACCTGCATCGGTGCCGCCGCTGCACCGCGGGGGCGGGCCGCCCATCACCGAGATCACGCAGCCGCGGCTCACCTCCGCCTCCGTCAAGTCGGCCGGTCGATCGCCCGAGAGGCCCGAGCAGAAGAACACCAACGCGTCGGTCGCACCCGGGGCGCCTGCGACGATCTCGTGGCGATCGGTCCCACCGATCGTGCTCACCGAGTACCCGAGCAACATCCCGGTGCGCGCGGTCGAGGGGGCGATCACCGCGCTGCCGCCTTCGCCCTGACCGAGCGCGCTCAGGGTGCTCGCGCCTCGCAGCGAGATCACCGCGCCGCTGGTCACGCCGTTCATCCGGGCGTGGGGCGCGCCTACCACCAGGTCCTCGATCGCATCGCCATTCAGCTCGGCTATCGCGAGGGAGGCGCCGAAGCCGGTGGTGGTGCGGTCCGTGATCGAAAGATCGGCGCACGTCAGGCCGGGGACGTCCCCGCAGGTGATGGTGCGCGCCGCCGCGGGCGCAGCGGCGCCATCGCAGCCGGCCATCGATGCGGAGGAGAGCGTCGCGAAGTCGTAGATCACAATCGGTGCTTCGGTGCTCTCGGCTCCGTTCCGACGATCTCCGCCGCCGATGGCGATCTCGGGGCTGCCGTCACCGGTGAGATCGCCTATCGCGAGGCTCCGGCCGAACCCATCGCCCGTGCCGGACAAGCACGCGTGCACGGTCGCGCTCACCCCGCCGGGCGATCCCGTCAGCGTCATCACCACCACCATCGGGGCCGCGAGGCGCTCATCGCTGCGGGCTGCGATCGCCACCAGCGCGCGATCGTCGTCGAGCGGGATCGCGGCTATCTGCGCGCCCAGAGACGCGTTCGCCGGAAGGGTGAGCGCGCTGAGATCGATCTCGTCGATCGAGATACCGGGGAGCGCGCGGGCCACGAAGAGGCCACCCGTCTGATCGTGGGCGCGGGGGGCGCCGAAGAGCGCCAAGCCGACGCCGTGGGATCGGGGCCTGCAGCCCGCGTTGCTTATCGCGCGCAAGCCGACCGACGAGGCGCCCAGATCGATCCCGTCCTCGATGTTCACCGGCAAGATGCGGTTCGCGTTGGTCTCGCAGCGAAAGAGCATGCGCTCGTCGGTGAGACCGCCCGTGAGCCCCACCGCGCCCGCTGGGGTGGCGATGCAGCTGAAGTCGTCGCCCGCGCCGTCGATGCCGTTGGGGAAGAGATCGAAGGCCGCGATCGAGGCGGCCGCGCCGTCGCCGCAGAACTCGCGATCGCGACAGCCATCGTAGAGCGCAGTGCTGCCGAAGACCGGCTGAAGGCCCGTGGTGGTGCTGTCGGAGGTCGCGCGATCCTCAAAGCCCCGCCAGACGTAGAAGGCGCTCGAGCTGCCGCCCGAGACCACGAAGCGGCTGGTGAGCAGGTTGGGGCTGCCCGAACCTGGGATCACCAGCGAGGGGTCGGGCAGAAGCGAGTCGTAGCCCACGACCACGCTGCCGTAGCGACCGAGGGGAAAGTCGCCCGCGCCGGGATCGCTGGTGACGTGCACCTGCGACAGGTCGTGGAGCGGCGGAAAGCGGGTGGGATCCCAGAAGTTCGCGTCGCAGCCCGCACACGCGAGGCTCACGAGGAGAACGGAGCTGAAGAGACGGAGGAGATGGCGCATCAGAAGCTCCCCGCGACAGCCAGGCCGTAGCTCTCGTTGACCGGATCGAACATGGGCAAGACCGCAAAATCGCGGGCCTCGAGGACGGTGGCCTCGGACGGCGGCAGGTCATCGACCAGGAAGTAATAGACCGACAAGCCCAGCAACAGCGCGGAGAGACCGTACGCGCCCCACTGCGCGATCGAGAGGCCCGTCGCCAGATCGATGCGCTCGTCATCGGAGGCCAGCGTCCCCATCGCCGCGGCCTGATCGAGCTGGTAGGCGTAATCGTGGGCCAGGACCGAGCAGGTGATGCCGCCGCCCAAGCTGAGCGCGCCCACCACCAAGCTGACCCACGCGCCCCCGCGTCCCGGGGCGGGCCGCAAGCGAGCGCGCACCGGCGTCAGCTGACCGCGCTGGATCTCGACGTCGTCTTCCCAGCCCTTCATGTCGGGCGCTTCGACCCGCACTCGGTGGGTGCCCGCGACGAACTCGCCCTCCCAAGGCACCGCGCCGACCACCTCGCCATCGACGAGGATGCGCGCGCCGCGGATGTTGCCGATCACCCGAAGGCGACCCTCGGTCGTGCGCTCGAGATCTTCGTCGACGATGACCTCTTGGCCGATCGAGACGTCGATGTCGCGCTCCACCACAGAGAAGCCGGGGCGCTCGATCCAGATGTGGTGGTGACCCACCTGCACAGGGCCCTCGAAGGGGGTGGCGCCGCGCGCGCCCAGATCACGATCATCGATGAACACGCTCGCGCCGGGCTCGCTCGAGCGCACCCGCAGGTACCCGAAGAACTCGCCCTGGCTGAGGTTCATCTGGATGAGATAGACCTTGCCGGGCTCGACGGTCAGCTCGGCCTCCGCGAGGTTGAAGTCGGGGTGCTCGATGCGGAGGTGGTAGCCGCCTTGATCGAGGCTGGCCGACAGCGGCGAGGGCCCGCTCGCTACGACGGTCTCGCCGAGCGAGATGGTGACCGTCGCGCCGGCGGGCACGGTGACCACCGAGATCAGCGACTTGAAGTCTTCGGGCAACGCGTCGGGGGGCACGCCTTCGCCACTCTCCGGGTCCTCGGCGATCACCGGCGCCGGCTCGCCCGCAGCGGCGGCAGCAGCGGCGGCAGCGGCGCGCTCGCTGATGGTCGCCTGCATCACGGCGATGCGGGCCTCGACCTCGGCCCTGTCCGCCGCGTCGGCGTCCGAGGCCGAGAGGTAGCGGGTGAACAGGTCGACGGCGCGCCCGAGGTTGCCGCCGTTCTGATACGAGATGCCCGCGTTGTAGAGGAACGCGGCGAAGGGTCGCGCCGTGTGCGCCGCCTCGAACTCGGCAGCGGCCTCGCTGAAGCGTCCCTGCAAGTAGTACGACTGCCCCCGCTCCATGTGATCGCGAGCCTCGACCAGCGCGGGGTCACCGTCCTGCGCCTTCGTGCTCGAGGCCAGCGGCCCGAACCAAAGCGAGGTCACCAGACCCAGCATCGCGAGTCGGGTCCCGAGCCGAGAAAAGGGATGACGGAAGGGGAGAGCGGAGAAGAAAGGTAAGCGCATCGATCCTCCTCGCGAGTGGTCGCACGGCGGGGGCTCGCACACAACCAAAGGGCACATGGCGCTGGCCCGCCCTCGCGGGAATTTGGACAGCGATCGGGGCCCGCTGCTACCGCCTGCTGATGCTCCGTCGCGCGCTCGTCTTGCTCATCTGCCTGCCCGCGTGCGGGGGCGCGCCGCCCGCGGTCGCCCGCAACGAGCCGCCGCCCGAGCCGCCCGTACTGGCCCTGCCCAACGCGGGGGTGATCCTGCGCGCCGATCTGGACGCGGTGCTCGACCAAGGGCCGGGCGCGTTCCTCGCGCGGGTCGAGGTGGAGCCGGTGATGGAAGGCGACGCGTTCGTGGCCTTCCAGGTCGCGGCGCTGCACGACCCGGCGATGTTCGATGGGGTGGATCTGATGCCTGGCGACCGGCTCGTCTCGATCAACGGTCAGAGCATCGAGCGCCCCGAACACGCCATGACCGTGTGGTCCAGCCTGCGGGTCGCGAGCGAGCTGACCGTCGTCGTCTCGCGCGCTGGACAGCCCCACGAGCTTCGCTTCGCGATCGTGGACTGACGGACGCCGACTCGCGGATCGCAAACGTGGGCATGGACTGCGCGCGTCACGCTGGGCCACCATCCGCGCATGACGCTGCGCGTACACCATCTCGACTGCGGCTCCATGTGTCCTCTGGGCGGGCCGCTGGTGGGCGGGACGGGCTCGATCTTCTCGCGCGGGGTGATGCCGGCGCATTGTCTGTTGATCGAGACGCCCTCGAGCGGTCTGGTGCTCATCGACACGGGTTTCGGACTCGCTGATCTGCGCGATCCCAAGGGGCGCCTCGGCGGACCTTTCTCGGCGATGATCAAGCCCCCGACCGATCCGGCGATCACCGCGCACGAGCAGGTGAAGAAGCTGGGGTTCGATCCGAAGGACGTGCAGCACCTGGTGGTCACCCACTTGGATCTGGATCACGCGGGCGGTCTGCCCGATTTCCCCTGGGCCAAAGTGCACGTGCACGCGACCGAGAAGGAAGCGGCCTATGCGCCGAGCTTCGCGGATCGCGAGCGCTATCGAAAGGTCCACTTCGCGCACGGCCCGGACTTCGCGCTGTATGAGGCGAGCGGCGAGTCCTGGCGGGGCTTCGGGGCGGTGCGAGATCTCGCGGGACTGCCGCCGGAGATCTTGGCCATCCCGATGCCAGGACACACCCGAGGACACGCGTGCATCGCCGTCGATCGCGGCGATCGCTGGCTACTGCACGCGGGCGATGCCTATTTCGCGCGCGAGCGCCTTCGAGGCGAGAAGGCGCCGTTCGGCTTGCAGCTCTTCGAGCGGATGGTCGCCACGGACTACCGGAAAGTGCTCGATAACCATCGGTGCTTGGGCGAGCTCACCAGCGATCCGAGCGTGACTGTGTTCTCCGCGCACGATCCCCGCGAGCTCGAAGCCGCCCGAGCCTGACCGATCACGACATCGATCAGGACGGGGAGGGACCCGAAGCGCGCTTCCCGAGCTGACCGCGCGAGCGATCCAGCAGCGCGGGCGAGCAAGACCTCCGGGTCGGGCTCGGCCGTTCTCCGTTTTGGAGCCAGCGGTCCCCAGCGCGGTGGTCGATCGAGTAGCCGGTGGCCCCTCGAGTGGGCAGCAATTCGTGAGTGAACTCGGGGGGCCGTTCCCTTGCGTGGGTGGCACGGGCCCTGCGATAGTGGGCGCCCTATGACGCTGAACCTTCGCTCGTTCCTGCGGCCCTCGGTGGCCTCTCTCCTCCTGCTGGGCGCGCCGCTCTCTGCCATTGGGCTATCGGCGTGTGCGCCTGCCGGCGATGACCCGCTCACCTTCGAAGAGGCGCCGGTCTCTGCGCTCGATCCGCTCTTCGCGGGCGCGCCGGACAACAGCGAGCTCGACGAGGAGAACAAGGCGGACGAGACCCTGCCCCGCACCTTCGATCTCATGGAGCTCATGACGCCCGTGCGCTCCCAGGGCAGCCGCGGCACCTGCACCATCTTCGCGACCGCCGCGCTGATGGAGTCGCTCTACGTGGCCGAGGGGACGATCGCGAGCCCGGACTTCTCCGAGCAGTTCCTCCAGTGGTCCAGCAAGGTCGAGGGCGGGAGCTTTCCTCGCACGGAGGGTAGCAACCCCAACTCGAACCTGATGGCCATCTCGCGCTACGGCGTCGTTACCGAGTCGCTCTGGGCCTACGAGAACAGCCCCTGGGGAGCGAGCAACGACGCGATGTGCACGGGGGACGACGCGATGCGTCCCGTGCGCTGCTTCACCAACGGTGAGCCCCCGGCCGCTGCGCTGGCTGGCACCCGCTACACCCTGCCTGCGGGCCGCTTCGTCAACTCGCGCCGCAGCTCGCTCATGAGCTACATGGTGAACAACCGCCTGCCCGTCGTGGTGAGCGGCGACTTCTTCTACCAGGCGTGGCAGCACGGCGGCTCCCACCTGACCACCTACGCGGAGTACTCGCGTCGCGGCATCGTCCTCTACCCCAGCGCCGAGGACATCGCGGACTCGGAGATGCGCCCCGCCGGTCACGGCATCCTGCTCCTCGGCTTCGATCAGGACATGACGGTCCAGCGCATCGACGCCGCGGGTCAGCTCATGGTCGACGCGGCCGGTGCGCCCGTCATGGAGACCGGCTTCTTCGCGTTCAAGAACAGCTGGGGCACGGGCCGCTTCGGCACCACCAACCCGATGGGCGCGGGCTTCGGCTGGATCTCGATGCGCTACATCGAGGAGTACATGACCGCGTACGTCAGCGGCCGGCCCACGCTGCCCCGCGTCGAGTCCTGCAACAACCGCACGGATGACGATCGCGACGGCGAGGTCGACTGCGACGACAGCGACTGCATGAGCGACCGCGCGTGCATGGACGAGCCGACCCCGATGGGCACCAGCGCCATGCCGATGGCCGCCATCCCCGACAACAACACGACTGGCGCCAGCTCCACCATCACCGTCGCCGAGGCCGGCATGGTGAGCTCGGTTGCGGTCACCGTGGACATCACCCACACCTACCGCGGCGATCTGCGGCTCGAGCTCACCCACGGCACCACCGTCACGCTGGTGGACCGGGTCGGCGCGGGCGCGGACAACCTGCAGCAGACCTTCACCGTCGCCGACTTCAACGGCAGCGACGCGACGGGACCCTGGGTGCTTCGGGTCGTCGATACTGCGGGCGCCGACGTCGGCACCTTCAACAGCTGGTCGCTCGACATCACCCGCTGCATGGGCAGCTGCGGTGGCGCGGAGATGACCCGCTACTACGAGAACACGACCGACGCGTCCATCCCGGACGACAGCGCCGCGGGCGTGAGCAGCGACATCGTGATTGGCGACGCGGGCACGATCCGCGCGATGACCGTCAACGTCGACATCACCCACGCGTTCCCCTACGACCTCACCGTTCGGATCTCGCGGGTCGGTGGCCGCGAGTTCACTCTGCTCCGCCAGCCCAGCATCGATGGCACCGCCGTCGTGCAGAGCTTCACGGTCGAGGGCTTCGTCGGAGAGATGGCGCCCGGCACCTACCGCCTCACGGTGGTGGACGGCGCGGCGCGGGACGTCGGCACGCTGAACAGCTGGTCGATGGACGTGACCTCGCGCTGAAGCGAGCCGTCGCTCGAACGAAGCGAGCCCGGTTGCCGTGAGGCAGCCGGGCTCTTTCGTTTCGTTCGCTTCCGCGCGCTAGCGGGGCGACATCAGCGTGACGTAGCGGGCGATGTCGGTGCGGGCCTCCGCGGTGAGATCGATGAACTCGACGCCGAGCGCGTGGGTCCCGCGGCGGGTGCGCACCCACTTCGTGGTGGCGCGGAGCAGCGCGACGCGACCCGAGGTCGGGAGTGGGATGCGAATGGTGACCTCGTGGCCCTCGGACGGAGTGGTCGCGCCGAGCACCAACGCCCCGCCCTCCGAGATGTCCTCGGTGCGTCCGTCCACCACCCGGTCGCCCAGATCCAAGCGCACTGGCGAGCCGTAGGGCGCGCGAGCGAACTGACGGCGCGAGGCACCGCCGACCTCGGGGCTCGAGGGGTCGGAGAGGAGATGGAGCGCGGGCGCGCCCTGGTTCGCGTTCAAGAGTGACGCCAGCTCGCTCGGCGTCACGGGACGCTGAACGGGATCACGAGAGAGCGCCCGCATGATGGCGGCGTCGATGAACGCGGGCAGCTCGGGACACAGATCCCGCAGCGGGCGCGCCGGCTTGTCGACCAGGTGCGCCGACATGAGCTGCATCGTGCTGCCGGTGAACGGGAGCTCGCCCGAGAGACACTCGTAGAGCAGCACCGCGAGCGCGTACACGTCGCTCCGCGGGGTGGGCGCGCCGTCGTCGATCAGGAGCTCGGGCGCGATGTACTCGGGGGTGCCGAGGACCTCGCCGGCGCGGGTCAAGCGACAGCTGACACCGTCATCGAGCCCGACGACGTGCGCTATCCCGAAGTCGAGCAGCACCGCTCGCTCCTGCGCTTGCGAGGCGACGATGAAGACGTTCGCCGGCTTCACGTCGCGGTGCACTACCCCGCAGCGGTGCGCGTGGGTGAGCGACGTGCCCAGCTCGGTAGCGAGCGCCAGCACGGAGGCCAGCGGCAGTCGCGTGCGCGCGGCCAAGAGCCCATCGAGGGTCCGGCCCTCGAGCCTGTCGAGCACCAAATACGGACCGGCGAACTCGCAGATGCCGGCGTCGCGCACCCCGACCACGCCCGGGTGGCGGGCCCGCGAGAGAGCGAGGGCCTCGCGGGCGAAGCGTTGCTCGGCGCCGCGCTGGTGGCGCGCCTGGCTGGTCAGCACCTTGAGCGCGACGGTCTCTTCGAGCAGCTGGTGCACCGCTTCGTACACCACGCCCATGCCGCCTCGAGCGATCTCGCGCCGTACCTGATAGCGGCGATCCACCATCGCGCGAGGCGCGACCTCGGGTCGAATCGGGAAACGTGGGGTGGGATCTTGAACGGCAGGGGTCATCTCGTGCTCCGGTGGTGTGGGGCTCGATCCATTCACAGCGAAGGCGTCTCGAACGAGCGGCTGGGCCGGCCGAACCGGTAGCCCTGAAGGATGTCGCAACCGAGGGACAGCAAGGTGTCGCGCTCGGCGTCGGTCTCGACGCCCTCGGTCACCACGATCATCCCCAGCTCGCCGCACGCCCGCGCGAGCGAGGCGACGAAGTGCTGCTGCGCGCGGCTGCATTCGATCCCCCGCACCAGCGACATGTCGATCTTGACCACCTCAGGCTCGAGGCGCGTCACCGACGTGAGGCCCGCGTAGCCGGCACCCAGATCGTCGATCGCCAGCCAGTACCCCAGCTTGCGCAGCGCCATCACCCTCGCGTGAACGTCCTTCACACCATCGAGGGACGCGCGCTCGGTGATCTCGAGCACGACCCGATCCGCGAACGCCACCAGCGGGCTGTCCTCGCCGAAGAGCTCGTCATCGCTGAGGTCGCGAGGGTGCAAGTTCACGAAGATGCGGGCGTCCGCTGGGGCGGTGGGGATGGCTTCGGCGACCTTCTGCCGCACCAACTGCCCCAGGCGATGCACGCAGTTCAGCTCCTCGGCCGCCGCGAGGAAATCGGGCGGGCTTGCGAGCGACTTCTCCGAGGTGCGCAACAGCGCCTCGTAGCCCATCACCGTGCTCTGCTTGAGCGAGACGATGGGCTGAAAGACCATGTAGAGACCCTCTAGCGCCCGCTCGAAGCGCGCCTCGAGCGAGTCGGTGGTCGGTGCCGCATCCGCCACCGGCGCAGGGAGGGGAGTGGGTCGCGAGGTGCTGGTAGCGCGGGCGACTGCCGAGCGCAGATCCGCGGCGCTCACGGGCTTGGTCAGGTAGCCGACCGCGCCGAAGTTCACTGCGTCCTGCGCCGTGCGGATCGAAGGACACCCGGTGACGAAGACCACCGGGATGGTGGAGAGGGCCTCGCGCATCCTCTTGAGCAGCTCGATGCCGTTCAGCCCGGGGATGTCGATGTCGCTGACCACCGCATCGAAGGCGCTCCGCCCGAGCTCCGCCAGCGCTTCGGTCGCGCTGCCCACGGCGGTCACGCTGTGATGGCCGACCAGCACCCGCTCGTAGGCGCGGCGAACGAGCGCATCGTCTTCTACGACCAGGATCCTGCTCTGCATGATGTCCACGTGTCTCTCCTTCGCGGCCTTGCGGGCCACCGACAGCCATCGGACGTGCCGGGGCGAGCTTGAGGTCCATCGGGCGATCGTCCTCGCTTCGCGCGAGCCCCACGTTCGACCTTCAGGTTTCGGACCGCGCGTCCGATGCCCTCTTCGTGATGCAACCCACTTACCTGCGAGCGCTCCTCCTCTGCGGGCTCGTAGCGAGCGCGCCCACGTTCGCCTCCGCGCAGGTGGAGACGGGTGGAGAGGAGACGGGTGGAGACGAGCCGTGGCTCCTCAGCATCGGCGCCGATCTCGCGATCCCGGTCACCGACAGCCAGCGGGACCAATACCTCCCTGGCGCGCAGCTCTCGGTGGGCGTCCTCAGGCCGATCGATCCCCACTTCGCGTTCGGCGCACGCATCTTCGGCGGCCTGCTCTTCGACGGCCCCGCGCCTCAGGACGCCCTCCGGGTGGACCCCGGGATCGGCAGCTGGGCAGGGATTGCGCTCGCCCTGCGGATCCGTCCGCAGTTCGGCGCAGGACCCGATCGCGCGGCGGGCCTCTCGCTCACGCTGGAGGCCGGCGCGGTGCTCACCGGATCGATGGTCCGCCCCGCGTTCAGCGCGAGCATCGGCTACGGGATCGATATGGGCGCGGTGGTGATCGAGCCCCGGATCTCGGTGCTGCACGTGGTCCACTTCGACGATCCCCTCGATGACGGACAGGGCGTGCTGTTGCTCGGCGGGATCGCGGTGGTGATCGGCGAGAACCACGCGGTGCTGGCGGCGCTCGAAGCCGACGAGACGATCGCAGCGCCTTCCGACCAGGATCTCGACGGAATCCTCGACGACGACGATGGCTGCCCCCTCATCCCCGAGGACGACGACGGGATCGACGATGAGGACGGTTGCCCCGAGTCCGACGTCGATGGCGACGGAGTGCTCGACGAGGACGACCTCTGCCTTCGAGACCCCGAGGATCTCGATGGTCTGCGCGATGAAGACGGCTGCCCCGAAGAGGACGCCGACCTCGATGGCATCCTCGATCCCGTCGATCGCTGCCCCGAAGAGCGCGAGGTCGTCAATGGCGTCGAGGACGAGGACGGCTGTCCCGATGAGGGCCTCGTCGTGCTCGAGGGCGATCGCGTGGTGCTCGATGAGCGGGTGCTCTTCGACACCAACCAAGCCCGGGTGCGGCACCGCGCCCTGCCGGTGCTGCACGCGGTCGCGAACCTCTTTCTCTCGCACCCCGAGTGGCAGGGCATGCGCATCGAAGGACACGCGGACGAGCGCGGTGACGAGGCGTTCAACCGGGCGCTGAGCGAACGACGAGCGGCCCGGGTCGCCGAGGTGCTCCGCGGCTTCGGGGTCTCGGAGGCGCAGATGGCGGTGATCGGGTACGGCGAGGAGCGCCCTCGCGTGGAGGGAGCGCTCGACGCCAACCGACGGGTGGAATTCGTGATGGTGGGAGGTGGCTCGTGATCGACGTTACAAAGCTGTTGGGTGCTGGGCTCGCCATGGCTTTCGGGCTGACGGGCTGTAGCCCCATCGTCGGGGGCGCGTGCGTGCCCGGCGCGGTGGTCTGCGATGGACAGTGCGTCGATCCGCTGCGCGACGAGTCCGCGTGCGGCGGCTGCGGCATCCACTGCGCGAGCGATGAGATGTGCGTCGGCGGGAGCTGCACGTTCGGTGGCGGCGATGCGGGCGATGGCGGCGATGGCGGCGACGGCGGCAGCAGCGACGGCGGCAGCGACGGCGGCAGCAGCGACAGCGGCAGCAGCGACGGCGGCGGCAGCGACGGCGGCGGCAGCGACGGCGGCAGCGACGGCGGCAGCAGTGATGGCGGCGGCAGCGACGCTGGCGGCCCCGTAGGGCCCTGCGACCTGGGCGCAGTGCTCTGCGAGAACGCCTGCGTGAGCCTGGTCCGCGACCCGGATCATTGTGGCGGCTGCGATCGCCGCTGTGATGCCGCCGAGCTCTGCCAGAGCGGGCGCTGCGTGCCCAGCTGCGAGGCACCGCTGGTGGCCTGCGGCGGCGCGTGCGTGGATCTGAGCAACACCCCCGAGCACTGCGGCGCGTGCGGCAACGTGTGCCCCACCGGTCTCTGCAACGAGGGAGTGTGCGAGCGCGCGTTGGCAGGACACCTCGTGGTCCTCGGTCACGACTTCGTGAACAGCCGCAACGCTATGGAGCGCCTGCTAGCGAACGCGGTTCTGCTCTCGCCCGCCTCGAGCGTGCGGGTGCTGAGCTACGAAGGTCACGCGAGCGCCGCCTCGATCACGGGCGTGCGAGCCGCACTCGCCCGGCGGGTGGGCGCCGCGTTGACCATCACCACCGCGACGGACCCCGACCTGGTGTCGGGTGAGCTGGCCGGCGCCGACGTCTTCTTGGTGCATGCGCAGGCGGGCGGGACGCTCGAGGAGCTCGAGGCCCTGGGGATCCTCTGGTCGCGGGCGATGGAGACCTTCCTCCTCCGGGGCGGTGTCGTGGTGGTGCTCGACACGCTCGCGCCACACGGCGGCACCTGGCAGCTCTTGGAGGCGGCGGGTCGCATGAGCGCGGACGGCATCGGGGACGCGACGCTCTCGACCGCGCGCATCCTCTCGCCCACCGACGCCGTCGCGATCGGCGTGCCGCTCAGCTACCGCGCGGAGGCCACCTCGGTGCACTTCATCGGGGCCGATCTCCCCGGGGTCGTCGGCGACGGCGCGTTGCCCATCGTACTGCACGGGACCCTCACGGAGATGGAGCGCTGAGCATGGCTACGCCCTCGCGATCCTCCAAGCCACGGTGGTCGGCCACCGAGCTCCCGCTGCCGTCGCACCTGCGCGATCCCAGGATCGAGCCAGCGTCCGAGAGCGCGACGCCGACAGAGAGCGGAAGGAGGCCCCGCGCGTCGTGGCCCGGTGGTCTGTTCGAGCGGGCCGCCCGGGTCAGCGTCCTGCCCAGCGCCGGGCTCGATGAACGCATGAAGGTCGCGCTGCGCGCGCTGGCGAATGGGCTGGTGCTCGACGGTGTGGAGCCCGAGCTCGAGCGCTTGAGCCCGACCTCGGACGTCGCGCTGATCGATCTCCTCGAGCGCTTGGCCGCGACCCTGATGGACCGCGCCTCGATCGCGCCCGCGGCGCTCGCCGACACCCTGAGGTCCATCGACGACGCCTCGAACGAGGCCGACGAGGAAGCGGCACAGCGGCGCCTCGAGCGGTGTCGCGTCCAGATCGAGGGTGCCCGGCACGACGAGCTCGAGGGCCAACGCACCATGCTCCTCGAGGAGGCCGCACGACTGAGCGCCTTGGTGCGGGAGCGCAAGAGCACCCTCGATGGCCTTCACAAACAGTCGAGCACCGCGCGGCGCCGGGCCGTGCGCCTGAGCGCGGCGTTGGCTGATGCCCACAACGCGGCGAGCACCGATCCGCTGACCGGCCTCGGCAACCGACGCGCGCTGGATAAGGCCACGGAGGGCTTGAGCGGCCGGGACACCTCGGTCGCGGTGGTGATGATCGACTTGGATCACTTCAAGTCGGTCAACGACACCCACGGACACAGCGTGGGCGACCGGGTGCTCTTGCACGTGGCCGAGACCCTACAGGCCGCGCTGCGGGGCGACGATCTGGGCTTTCGCATCGGCGGCGAAGAGTTCGTGGTCTTGCTCTTCGACTGCGACGCCGAGGGTGCACAGCGGACCGCCGAGCGCCTCCGCTTGCGCATCGAGCAGGCCCCGCTCGAGCTCGCCTCGGGCACCCTGTCCGTCACCGCGTCGCTCGGCGTGAGCGGCTGGAATCCGTCGCACTCCGCGGGCTCGACGTCCTTCGTGCACGCGCTCGAACGCGCGGATGCCGCCCTCTACCAGGCCAAGCGCGAAGGACGGAACCGGTGGGTCGCGCGGCCCGCATGAACACGCGCGAGGACCCACTGGCGATTGAGGTGCACTCGCCAGCGCTCTTCCTGTACCCTTCGCGCGAGGTTGCCTTGAGTTCCCAAGTCAAGGGCAGCGCGATCACAGCGCGCATCAAGTACGTGCGGGACCTGCACGGAGAGCCGGGCGTGCGTCACGTCAAGGACGCGCTCACGCCCGCGCACCGCGCGATACTCGATGGGCGGGTGCTCCCCCACGCGTGGGTCCCCTTCGCGTTCTTCGTCGATCTCTGCGAGAACATCGATAGGATCTACGGCCGGGGGGATCTCTCGCTCGTCAAAGAGGTGGGACGATTTGCTGCGCGGGCGAACCTGCCCACCCTGTACCGGATCTTCTACGTGCTCGGCTCGCCCGAGTTCATCCTGGGCCGCGCCCCGCGCCTCTGGGACGTGCACTACGACTCGGGTCGGCTCGAGACCAGCTTCAGCATCAAGGACGGCCGCCGGGTCGCCTCCATCAAGATCATGGACTTCGAGACCCCCCACCGGGTGCACTGCCTGAGCGTGGCGGGATGGGCCGAGCAGTCGGTCGAGCTCTCCGGCGGAAAGGCCGTCGAGGTGATCGAGGCCTCCTGCCGCGCCAAGGGCGACAAGACCTGCGAGCTCGTGGCCAGCTGGAAGCCCTAGGCCGAGCTGGAAGCCCTAGGCCCCGCCCGACATTGTTGATAGCCTCCGAGCGCAATGCACCGCGGCGTACGCGAGCTCGTCAGGTGGCTCGAAGATCACAAGGCGGACCCGGGGGTGGCCCTTCAGCCGCCGGCTCGGGCCAACGATGTCCAGGCGCTCGAGCACGATCTCGGCTCGCCATTGCCTGACGATCTCCGGCTGGTGCTGGGGCGCTTCAACGGCGCGACGCTGCCTGGAGGCGCGATCCTACTGACGGCCGCGCCGGGTCCCGGCACGACGATCGAGGCGGTGCTCAAGGAGCTCGCGGCGCAGCGGAACGTCTCGTTCCTCGATCCCGATCTCTTCTTGCCCTTCGGCAAGACCGAGCACGGGACCGTCCTGGCCTTCGATCGCAGCGCCGCGCCGATCGCGGACACCTGGCCCGTCGTCGACTTCGATCTCGAGAGTGGCGAGATCAACATCACCCACCGCACCTTCGATGGCTGGTGTCGCCTCTCGGTGGGGGAGTGGGGCGCCGACGATCGAGACGCGCCGTTCTCGCTCGACAAGTACCTGCGCTCGGGTGGACGACACGCGGACATCGAGCCCGACATCTCGATAGCGCACGTCACCGTCGGTCACGCGCTGCGTCGTGCGGGTGAGCCCGAGCGAGCGCTCGCCGCCTACGTGAAGGGCGGACGCTGCATGCCGCCCATCGCCTGGTCCGACTGGGAGGGCCTCAAGCTCGCGGTGATCCTCGAGGACTGGCGGGCCGCACAAGAAGTGGGCGGGAGGCTGACCAAGCGTTCGCGCAAGGACACCTGGGAGCGACGCGGTACGACCCCCTCGCGGGTGGCCTTCTTGATCGCTCGCGCCATGCGCAAAGCGGCGCACGACGATGAGGAGCGAGCGCTGTGGCTGCGGATGCTGGACCACGTCTCCCACCAGGCGCTCGACGAAGAAGATGGCGCGGCGCTGATCGCGATCTGCGCCGCCGCGCGCGACCCCGATGCGCCGATCCCGCTGCCCTCACCGGCCCAGGCGCCGGCGCTGGAGCTCGATGACGACGTCGACATCGCGTTCGCCCAGATGCGCGAGGCCTACACGGCAGGTCAGCTCCGCGACGACGATCTCGCGCTCGACCCTCGCTACGAGGTGGTGACCGGCTCGTATCCTCTCGCGGAGATCCTGAAGATCCGACGGGAGTTCTAGTGAAGGTCCTGGTCGTCGGCTCGGGCGCACGCGAGCACGCGCTAGTCCTCAAGATCGCGGCGTCCCCCTCGGTCACCGAGGTCCTGGCCGCCCCGGGCAACGCGGGGATCGCCGAGGTCGCGCGCACCTTCGAGGACGTACCGGCCGAGAGCGTCGGACGCGTCGTCGAGCTCGCGGTGCGTGAGTCCGTCGATCTGGTGGTGGTCGGCCCCGAGGCCCCGCTCGTCTTGGGCCTGGTCGATGCGCTCGCCGAGCACGACATCCTCGCGTTCGGTCCCAGCGCCGCGGCCGCGCGCTTGGAAGGATCGAAGGTCTTCTCCAAAGAGCTGATGGCGCAAGCGAAGGTGCCGACCGCGGGCTTTGCCGTGTTCACCGACGACGGCGAGGCCAAGGCCTACGTCCGCACGGTCGGAGCGCCCATCGTGGTGAAGGCCGACGGTCTGGCTGCGGGCAAAGGCGTGGTCGTCGCGGCCACCGTGGAAGAAGCGCTCGAGGCCATCGACGCCATGATGGTGCAGCGCATCTACGGCCACGCGGGCGCGACCGTGGTGATCGAGTCGTGCATGAAGGGGCCGGAGATTAGCTTCCACGTGCTGTGCGACGGTGAGCGCTTCGTGCCTCTGGTGGCGGCCCAAGATCACAAGCGGCTGAAGGACGGGGACCTCGGCCCAAACACCGGCGGCATGGGCGCGTACTCGCCGCCGCCGATCTTCGATGCGGCCATGCAGGCGACGGTGCTCGCGCAGGTGGTCGAGCCGACGCTTCGGGTGATGCGCGAGCGAGGCACCCCGTTTCGCGGTGTGCTCTTCGTCGGGCTCATGATCGTGGACGGAGCGCCCCAGGTGCTCGAGTACAACGTGCGCTTCGGTGATCCGGAAACCGAGGTGCTGATGGCCCGCCTCGGGAGCGATTTGGTGCCGCTCTTGCTCGGCTGCGCGCGAGGTGATCTCGGAGACCTTCAGCCCGAGTGGGGCGCGGGCGCGGCGATGGCGGTGGTGCTCGCGGCCGCCGGGTATCCGAACGCGCCGCGCAAGGGTGATCCGATCGACCTCGGCCATGCAGGCGAGCACGCCCAGGTGCTGCATGCGGGGACCAAGCGGGTCGATGGGCAGCTGGTCGCGAGCGGTGGGCGGGTGTTGGCGGTGACGGCGACTGGGGATGATGTGGAGATGGCGGCGCAGCGGGCATATGCGGGGATCGGGGAGATCACGCTGGAGGGGAGTCAGTATCGGCGAGACATTGGGTGGCAGGCTCGCTGACTCATCAGCTTCAGTGACAGCTTCAGTGACAGCTCCTGCGGCGGCTCCTGGCTCGGCTTCGCCGTCGCGTTGGATTGACCGGATCGGCTTCGCCATCGCTGGTCTACCCGCCACCTGACCCGGATCTCGCCAAGCAGATGAAGAAGGCGCTCGCGAGCATGGCACTCAACACCGCCGAGGGTGAGCGTCAGCGCGGTGGCAAGGGTCGCAATCGCTTCGACGACGCGATGGGCAGCACCGACGAGACCCGCGTTCGGCTTCGCGCACGGAGAGGTGCGAGTGCGAGGTGCGAGACGGTCGCGGTGACCGGCGACCTTCGCCGCCGGCCACCGACCTCCGCTACCGAGTCAACATCACCAGCGCGCCGATGACGTGATTCAGCATCGCGCGCGTCTCCCCGTCCACCTTGGAGTAGCCCAGCGCCTCGCCTAGGTCACAGACCGCTTCGACCTCCCGCGCGCTGCCCAATGCCGTCAGCAGACGCAGCCGACGATTGCCTCCACGGACGCCCGACCCCTCTGCACAGTTCAGCGCGATCGACGCCGCCGCCCGACGACCCTGCCGCGCCAGATCTTTGGACGCTCACGAGCACGGCAACGCGGGCGACCGCCCGAACGGTCTCACCATCGCGCACCGCGCATCCCGCATCCCGCACCTCGCACCGCGCATCCCGCACCTCGCATCACGCATCGCACATCCCGCTTCTCCCGCCGCAGAAAAACCACCCGCCATGAGCCGAGACCGGGCCATGCTTGCCCCATGACGAACGTCGCGCTCCTCGATGATCCGCAGGTGCTCCCCTTCGCTCCGATCCTCTGGCTGGCTTGGGCCGACGGCGATCTCTCGAACGACGAACGTGCCCTCATCGCGGACCAGCTGAAGGACGCACCGTGGCTGCGGCCCGAGGCGCGTAGGCGGATCGGCGCGTGGCTCGATCCGAGCGCGCCGCCGAGCGCCGTGGCGCTGGCGGCGCTGCGCACCTTGATCGAGAAGGCGCGCAGCTCGCTGGGGCAATCACAGCGCAGCTCGCTCCTGCTCTTGGGGCAGGCGATGGCAGGCAGCGGGACCACCGATGAGTCCAAGCGCGCCGCCACCGAGCTCATCGACTTGCTGGGATGGGGCGCCAAGGACGCCGCCGCTGTCCCGGCCTTCACTGCCATCGAGGTCCCCACCGCCGCGCTTCAACGCGCGCTCGATGGTGATCGCCCGGAGGTCCGCGCTCAGGTGCGCGCGTTCCTCGATGATCCCGAGCGCCGGATGTACGGCCTGAGCAAAGCCGAGCAGCGCGCCAAGGTCCGAGGCTGGCTGAAGGACCTCGCCGACAGTGGGCTCACCAAGCTCTCGTTCCCCGGTGTGACCAGTGACACCCCGGATCTACGCTCGTTCATGACCGCGTTCGAGACGCTCGCGCTCGGAGATCTCTCGCTCGTCGTCAAAGCCGGTGTGCAGCTCGGGCTCTTCGGCGGGAGCCTCTATTTCCTCGGCACCGATCGGCACCGCGCGCTCTTGCACGACGTCGCCTCGCTGAAGATGCTGGGTTGCTTTGCGATGAGCGAGGTAGGGCACGGCAGCAACGTCGCTGAGCTCGAGACCGTCGCCCGCTACGACCACGAGACGCGAGAGCTCGTCCTGCACACCCCGCGGGAGTCGGCGCGCAAGGACTGGATCGGCGGCGCCGCGGTCGATGCGCGGTTCGCGACCGTGTTCACCCAGCTCGAGGTCGATGGGCAGTCACACGGCGTACACGCGGTGTTGGTGCGCATCCGTCATGACGACGGCTCCCCGACACGAGGCATCCGCCTCGGTGACTGCGGCCTGAAGATGGGCCTCAACGGGGTCGACAACGGCCGTATCTGGTTCGATCAGGTGCGGGTGCCCGTCGCGAATCTCCTCGATCGTTTTGCGCAGATCGATACCGACGGCCGCTACCAGAGCCCGATCGAGAGCTCGAGTCGCCGCTTCTTCACCATGCTGGGCACGCTCGTCGGAGGCCGGGTGTCGGTGGGCAGCGCGGGGGTGAGCGTCGCCAAGTCCGCGTTGGCGATTGCACTTCGGTATTCCACCGAACGTCGCCAGTTCGGGCCCGAAGGGGGCGCGGAGATTCCCCTACTTCGCTATCCCACCCACCAACGGCGTCTGCTCCCTGCGCTCGCGAGCACCTATGTGCTGAGCTTCGCGTTCGAGCGCATGCGTCGACACTTCGCCGAGGTGAATACGCAGCCGGATGCGGACACCCGTGAGCTCGAGGCCGAGGCCGCGGGCCTCAAAGCGATAGCGACTTGGCATGCGACCCGGACCGTGCAGCTCTGCCGCGAGGCGTGTGGTGGTCAGGGCTACCTCGCCGTCAATCGGTTCCCCGATCTGCGCGCCGACAGCGACGTGTTCTCGACATTCGAGGGCGACAACACCGTGCTCCTTCAGCTGGTGGGCAAGAGCGTCATCAGCCGGTTCTCCAAGTCGCTCGCCAGCGGAGGGGTGAGGGCCGTGCTGCGCATGATCGGCAAGCTCGCTGCCCAGCAGGTGCTCGCCAAGAACCCGCTCGAGATCCGCAAGGATGACCCCGAGCACCTGAGGAGCCGCGCCTTTCACCTCGCGACCCTGAAGTACCGAGAGGAGTCCTTGGTGCGCACGGTCGCGCTTCGGATGAAGAAGCGGCTGGATGCGAAGATGGATCCCCAAGAGGCGCTCCTCGAGATCCAAGAGCACTTGGTCGCTGCCGCGATCGCGTGGGTCGATCATCTGGTGCTGCGCTCGTTCGAAGAAGAGGTCGCCAAGGTCAGCGACCCCGAGGCCAAGCGCTGGCTCACCCGCCTGGGGGATCTTCACGCGCTCGCGCGCGTCGAAGAGACCGCCGCCTGGTACTTGGAGGACGGATCCTTCGCGCCCGAGAAGGCCCGAGGCGTTCGCAAGGAGGTGCAGATCGCGATGCGTGAGCTCGCCCCCGCGGCGACGGGGCTGGTCGCGGCCTTCGGGATCCCCGACGCGTGTCTGTCCGCGCCGATCGCCTTCTTCGACCCCGCGCACCCTCCGTGAAGCCTGCCGGGGGTTCGCGCGATCCGTGCTCCATCGGCTAGGCTGCACGGATGACTTCGCGCGCCGTCCTCCTTGCACTCCCGCTCCTGATGCTCGCCCTCGGAGGCTGTGATTGCGAAGGCGATCCCGTCCGCACCTGCAGCACGGTATCCGACTGCCGAACCGGTGAGATCTGCGTGGATGACCGCTGCGCCATGGGGGTCGACGCGGCGGTGATGGACGCACCGATCGACACCAACGGGACCGATGCCCCGGTCATCCGACCCGACACCAGCTTCGATGCCAACTGCATCGTGACCGAGTGCTTGGCGGCCGAGGGCTGCGGCGACGGACTCGACGAGGACTGCGACGGCGAGGTCGACGAAGGCTGCGCGTGCGTGCCCGGCTCGACCGCGCGCTGCTTGCCGGGGCGCCTCGATCCCAGCGTCTCGCGCTGCAGCTTCGGCGAGATGACCTGCGAGGGCGATGGAGAGTTCGGGATGTGGGGCGACTGCTCCGGCGGCGGGAGCACCACGGATGGCGGCATGCCGCTCTATGGCTGTCGGCGCATCGGGATCATCGGCGCGCCGGGCGCGCTGGCCTCGGCGAATTTCCAAGCGTGGGTGGAGATGCAGGGAGCTATCGCTACCCGCATCCACACCGCCGTGGACGCGCCGACGTTGCGTCGCGAGGAGCTCGACACCTTCGATCTCGTGGTGATCGACTGGCTGCAGCGCCTCTACACCACCGACGAGTCGCAGACGCTCACGGATTGGGTGATGGACGGCGGCGGGCTCATCGCGATGACGGGCCACGACTCGGGCAACACCGCGGATCGCCACGTGTCCTTGCTCGTCACGCTCGGTCCCAACTTCGATCGCATCGGCGAGCCCTTGAGTGGGCCCGCGACGCTGGTGCCCCACCCCACCACGCTCGACACCGATGGTGTGAGCGCCCTGCCGCCCGTCACGTTCAACGGCGGCCTCCGCGTGCTCGTGCCCGCGGCACTCTCGGCCGACATCGTCACCATGGCAGTGATCGGCGAAGAGGTGGTGGGCGCGGCTGGCCCGCTCGGTGAAGGTCGGGTGCTCCTCTTCGGCGACGAGTGGATCGAGTTCGACTCGGAGTGGTCCTCGATGCCGCCTATCCCTCGGTTCTGGCAGAACTCGGTGCAGTGGATAGCCCCCGATGAGCCCGTCCTGCCTGCCTGCGAGTGATCCGATGCGCACCCTTCATCGCGGCGCGATCGCGCACTGCAAAGGCGACCCTCGGCTCGACACGAACCACGCTCAGCTGATCGAGGACGGCGCCCTCGTCGTCGAGGATGGAATCGTTCTCGCCGTGGGCGAGGCCGACGCGCTGCTAGCCCGCTTCCCCGACGCGGCGGTGACGACCCACGCAGGCATCTTGGTGCCCGGCTTCGTGGACGCGCACGTCCACTATCCCCAGCTCGACATGATCGCGAGCTACGGCGAGCAGCTGCTCGACTGGCTCGAGCGCTACACCTACCCGACCGAGATGCGCTTTGGTGATCCGGCGCACGCGGCGGACGTGGCCTCGCGCTTCGTGACCGAGCTCCTACGCAACGGGACCACCACGGCGTTGGTGTTTTGCACGGTGCATCCGGGCTCGGCCGACGCGCTCTTCACCGTCGCCGAACAACACGACCTCTGTCTCATCGCGGGCAAAGTGCTGATGGATCGGAACGCGCCCGACGCGCTCTTGGACAGCCCCGAGCGCGCCTATACCGAGTCGAGCGCGCTCATCGAGCGGTGGCACGGGCGCGGTCGACTTCGCTACGCGGTGACCCCGCGCTTCGCGGTGACCTCGAGCCCCGAGCAGCTCGATGTCGCGAGCAAGCTCTTGCGTGAGCACGAGGGCCTCTACCTGCACACGCACCTGTCGGAGAACCCCAAGGAGGTCGCCTGGGTCCGTGAGCTCTTCCCCGAACGCGCGGGCTACCTCGACGTCTACGACCACCATGGGTTGTGTGGTCCTCGATCGGTCTTCGCGCACGGGGTGCACCTGACCGATGCCGAGCGGGCGACGCTCGCAGACAAGGGCGCGGCGATCGCGTTCTGCCCCACCTCCAACCTCTTCTTGGGCAGCGGCCTCTTCGATCTCGCCGCCGCCGAGGCGAGCCAGGTGCGCGTCGCGTTGGGCACCGACGTGGGCGCGGGCACCAGCCTGAGCCAGCTGCGCACCGCGGGCGCGGCGTACCAAGTCCTTCAGCTCCAAGGGCAGCGCCTCGATCCGCTGCGCGCGCTCTACCTCGCGACGCTGGGCGGGGCGCGCGCGCTCTACCTCGACCATCGGATCGGCAGCTTCGCACCGGGCAAGGACGCTGACTTCATCGTCCTCGATCCCGCCGCGACCCCACTGCTCGCCCATCGAACCCGGGGCACCTCCGTCGAGGAGCAGCTCTTCGCGCTCTTCATGCTGGGCGACGATCGCGCGGTGAAGCAGACCTTCATCCGAGGTCGCGCCGTCACAGTCCCGGCGGTCAGTAGCCGGGTAGCGGACCTTCGAAGCTGAAGGGGGACGCGAAGGCGGTGCCGTCGGGTGCGATCGCGGTGATGGTCCCGCTGGTCACGTACGTGCGAGTGCGCGCGCTCATGATCAGCTGCGCAGGGACGCTGACGTCGAGCTGAAAGACCCGGTCGGTGCGGGCCTCGAGTACGTCCTGGCCCTCGACGCGCGCGGTCGCCGCTTGAACACCATCGAGCCACACGATCCCGTCCAGGACCCGGAGGGTGACGGGATACGGGTTCGGGTTGGTGATCCGGATCCGGCTGCGGACCGCGATGTTTACCCCATCGCTGCCCACGACCTCGGTCGCCGGCTGGCTGACCTCGAGCGCCGCGGGCGGGCCGCTCATGGCGACACTCCCGCTGGTGGTGGTGCCGGTGGTCGTGGTGTCCGCCTCCAGCTCGGCGCGGCGCCGAGCGGTCGGGGAGGCGCCGCAACCTACGGCGAGCACGGGGACGACGGTGAGCAGGGCGAGCGCAAGAGTGGTCTTCAAGGGGAGGTACCTCGGCTCGGATCTACGCAAGGTGGTCGGCAACCTTCCCGACCTCGTTCGGGCTCAGAACGGGTTCTCGGGCACTGCCTCGGGTTCCGGGGCGGGCTCGGGCTCGGGCTCGGGCTCGGGCTCGGGCGTGCCGCCGCCACCACCAGTGGTTCCTGTCTCACCGCCGCCCGTGGTTCCGGTCTCACCGCCACCAGTCGTTCCGGTCTCGCTACCGCTGGTTCCGCCCGTGCCGCCCGTGCCGCCCGTGCCGCCCGTGCCGCCCGTGCCGCCGCCGGTGCGAGCTCGCACGGTCAGCGTCAGGTTCAGCGTCGCGACCATCGCTTCGTCGGTCTCGGTGAACGCGTCGAGCGCGAGCGTGCCGCTACCGTCCGCGTAGCCCGCGAGGCTGGCGATGACCCGCACTGGCGCGGTGGGACGGGTGATCTCTACCCGACCCGGCGACGTGGCCGAGCGCGTACCGACCCGCACCCGCGCGCCAGGCGGCGTCGTCGTCACCTCGATAGCGTACGGGAGCGCGGTGAGGGTGATGCGCATCGGAGGCACGCCCTCCGCGGCAGTCACTTCACCGGTGCCGGCGTGGTAGCCGGGCAAGCGCGCGGTCACAGTCTGCGCACCCTCGGTCAGCGCGACGGTAGCGGGCGAGGTACCCACTTCTTCGCCTGCCACCATCAACGTGGCGCCGGGCGGAGTGGTCTCGATGCGGACCTCGAACGTGGGCGCAGGCGGCAAGGGCTCGCCGGCGTCCTCTTCCTCGGCGACGACCACGGCCATCTCGCCGGCGTCCTCTTCGCCATCGACGACGACGTCGTCGACGACGATGGGATCGCCATCGACGACGTCCGTCGCCCCGTCGTTCTGGCTCATCCAGTAGTAGCCGCCGCCCCCGAGGAGCAGCAGCAGACCGATCGCGATGGGCACCACCATGTTGCCGCCACCAGCGGGCGTGGGGCTGGCCTCGACGACGGGCGAGACCCTCTTGTCGTTGCTCTTGTCGTCCTTCTTGGGACGCACGGAGGGCGTCTTGCTCTCCTTGGCGTCGCTCTTGGTCGCGGCCTTCGCCTCGTCCTTCTTGGCGTCGTCCTTCTTGGCGTCCTTCTTGGCCGGGGACTCAGTGGCCTTCGCGGTGGCCGTGGCCTCGAGCTCCTTCTTGTCGGCTTTGGCCTCCTCGGCCTCGCGCTCTTCGCGCTCCGCCTTCTCGCGGTCCTGACGCTCGCGCTCCGCCTTCTCGCGGGCCGCGCTCTCCTCCGCCTCGCGGGACGCTTTGGCCTGGGCCTCGCGCTCCTTGTCGATCTCTTCGGTGCGCTTGCGGGCCTCGCCGGCGTTCTCGTCGGCTTCCTTCGACGCCAGATCATCCACGCCACCCGAGGCCAGCGCCGAGGCGAGGAACTCGCTGGCGTGGCGCACCTGGGTGCGGTCCTCCGGCTTGGGCAGCTCCGACATCGGCGTCGTGCTGGGGAAGAACTGCATCGTCGCCTTCTGCGAACGCACCGGCCGCTTGGACGACGGGGCGCCTCCACCCTCGTCGTCACCGGCCAGCGCTCCTGCGGGCGCACCGGCCTCGTACTGGCCTGGACCGCCCTGGCGACCATCCACGATCTGATCGACGAGCGTCTTGGACTCGCCGTCCATCTTGATGAACTTGATGCCCATGCCGGCGGGCTTCTCGTCGCCATCGGCGTCGCCTGCCTCGCGCTTCCAGACCACCCGGCCCACGCCCTGGATGAGCTTGCTCTCGTCCTTGAGCTGGAACTCGAACTTCAGGAGCGTGCCTATCGCCATCGGCTGCTTGCTCTTGATGAAGAGGCCGCCGTGGCTGATGTCCTTGGCGTACTGCTCGATGAACTCGTCCACGGTGGCGCTCTTGAAGCGCACTTTCAACGACACCGGGGCGCGCTTGTCCTTGCGCGTATCACTCATCAGAAATACTCCGTCCGCGGCTCGGCGAAGGGATGCCGAGCGCGGGGCGATGCTACGGCAGGCGGGCCGTTCCCGTCCAACCTTTGTACCCCCCGCCGGACGTCGGGTGAGGAGAAGCGATGATCGGAGGTGGCCCGCCGAGGCGCTCGAGCGGCGGCGTGTAGCGCTCGCGGAGCTCTCCCATCACGTCGAGGAGTGGTGCCAGGGCGAACGCGCGCCGTTCGAGTTCGGGGTGCGGCAGCGTGAGCTGGGGGAGATCGATCGTCAGCTCCCCCTCGCTCCCCAGCGCGGTGAGGAGGTCGAGATCCAGGGTGCGCGGGCCCCACCGCACATCGCGCACCCGGCCTTCGCCGCGCTCGATCTCGAGCGCGATCTGAAGGATCGCCTCGGGCGCGAGCGAGGTGACGAACGACACCGCGCTGTTGAGGTAGTCGGGCTGCGGCGGACCTACGGGCGGGGTCTGGTAGAGCGAGGCCAGCCGAAACGATCCGGGCTCGGCGAGGGCCTCGAGCCGCTCGACCGCCCGCTCCAGCTGCGCCCTGGGATCCCTCAGGTTCGCGCCGAGGCCGATGGCGATGCGTAACTCCATGGGCCTCGATTCGAGCGCGGCGAGCGGTCCCTATTCCACCAGCCAGGTGTAGCCGTGGTCCATCTGCACCACGCGCTCGGAGCCATTGGGACCCCGCACCCGCAGCGGCTCGTCGCGATCTGCCGCGAGCGAGAGCGCGGTCACCGCGTCGTTCTGAGGGATCGAGGAGATCGCGCGCCCACCGACGGCGACGATCGAATCACCCACCACGATGCCAGCCCGGCCCGCAGGCGAGTGCGGCTCCATCTCGACCACGAGGAAGCCATCGCTGTGGATCTCGAACGTCCGGATCCCAATCCCTCGGTGAGGACGGGGCGGCGAGAGGCGAATGGTGAGCCACGACTCGCCCTCGAGGAGCACCCGCGCATCCACGCCGGACTGCGCATTGCCGGGCATCCCCACGCCTCGCCAGATACCGACCGGATCGGCGCCCAGCGTGTCTCGGTCCCACACCTCGAGGCGCATGCGCGCACCGCTCGGGACCTCGATGTTGTGAGGCGCCGTCTGGTTCCACTCGGGACGAAGGGAGTCGTCGATCGTCGAAGTCTCAAAGAGCAGCTCGTCGTTGCGGTAGATCCGCACGAAGCAGTCGGGCAGGCCGCCGCCATCGTCCCAGGACAGCGCGCCGCGACGGGTGCTGCCGGTCTGCGCGGACACGATGGTCACGCTGAAGGTGTGCTCGGGCGCGCCGAGGGTGCTCGCGCCGACCGCCGTCACGGGCGACAGCGAGGTCGATCGACGGGGATACGCGCACCCCGCGACGGCGAGACCCAACGAGAGCAGAAGCATGATCGCTGCACAGCGAAACCGGAACATGGCGCCGAGGTTGGCACGGACCCCGAGAGCGCACCAACAAAGGCGAGGCGAATCACGGGGCTTCGCCGGCCCTCGTGGAAGCAACGCGCCCTTGCGGATCCGAGCCTGGTGAAGGCGGCCAGGCGGGCCCAAAACATCGGGAGGGTCGGGGCGAGACCGGCGTCGGTCTCGCGCTCTCTGAGCCACCCCTCTCTGACGATCGCCGGTGTCCGCCCGCTTCGGCTGACCGCTACCGTAGGTAGTAGAAGGCGACGCCGATGAGCGCGCAGGCGCACGCCGCGAGGAAGATCATCTGGGCCGGGTCCACGTTGGTGCGACGCAAGAGATCCCGGGCTCCGTCGGCGATGGTGGGGCGCTGGTGGCCCGCGAGCTTGCTGGCCAAGGCGCGGGTGGTCTTGTAGTCGCCGACCTCGAAGGCGACCTGCGCCTCCTTCAGCTGACATCCCTCGGGCGAGTCGTCGATCACCTCGAGCTTCTCCGCCTTCGCGGCCTCGTCGGTCGCGCCCTTGGCCTCGGCCTTCTTGCCCTTCTTCAGCTTCTTGGGCTTGGGCGCGGCCTCCTCAACGACCTCATCCGGCGCCGCGTCGCTCGATGTCGGTTCGGCCTCGTCGTCGAGCGCTTCGTCGTCGGGCTTGTTGGTGTCGTCGGTCATGGGCGCATCTCGATAGGAAGGTCAGTCGACGGGATAGGGAGGGGTCTGCGGGACGTCTTGTTCATCGATGGGCCAGTTGCTCGACCAGAGCGCTTGGCCCCCGTCGATGATCATCGTCTGGCCGGTCACGTAGTCGGCCTGCTTGCTCGCCAAGTAAACGATGAGGTGCGAGACCTCTTCTTCGCCGCCGAGGCGCTTGAGCGGGATGGCGACCCGCGAGCCTTCGAGCAGGCCGTCGCCGTACTGCAGGGTGCCGCTGGTCTTGATGACGCCGGGCGCGACCGCGTTCACTCGGATGCCGTGCATCGCCCACTCGACCGCCAGGGTCTTGGTGAGGTTGTCGACGCCCGCGCGCGCGGCGCCGGTGTGGATCATCCCGGGGAAGCCCCGCACCACCTGCGCGATGACGTTCACGATCCGCCCGCTCTTCTGAGGGATCATCGCCTTGTTGGCGACCGCGTGGATCATGGTCCAGGTGCCCAAGAGGTTGTTGCGCACCACCGCCTCAAAACCCTTGGGCGGGATGTGCTGGGCGGGGCTGGGGAACTGACCGCCCGCGTTGTTGATCAGGATGTCGAGCTTGCCGTGGTGCTCTATCACCGCATCCACGAAGGCCTCGACGAGCTCGGGCTTGCGGATGTCGCAGGGCGCCGCGAAGACCGAGATCCCTTCGGCCTCGAGCTGCGCTTTGGCCGCCTCGAGCGGCTCGGGACGACGCCCACAGATGGCGATCTTGGCGCCCAGGCTACCCAGCTCGCGCGCGACCTGAAGGCCGATGCCGGTGCCGCCGCCGGTCACCAGCGCGACGTCGCCTGCGAAGATCCCATCACGGAAGAGGTGCTGCATCGGGGGGCCTTGTACTACGTCCGGGCACACGATGCCCTCGCGGCGGCAGGTGCGATACGATGCCTGCGCCCTCATGGCGCACGCGCACGGCATCACCTCGAGCTGACCGATCGTGATCATCGTCGGGCCACCCCACTGGGAGGCCGGCTGGGTCGAGGATCGCCCCGAAGGCCCGCGGCCTGAGGCACACGTCGTTCTTTGCGTGAAGGAGGCGCCTCGATCTACGATGCTCCTCACCTCATGGACGAACGCACCAAGCAGCTCCTCGCTCTAGGCCGTGAGCACTACGAGAAGCGCGAGTTCGACAAAGCCGACCACTATCTGCGGCAGGTGCTCGACCGGCTCGAGGAGAAGTACGCGGACGTCTACAACATGCTGGGCGTCATCCAGCACGACCGCGGTCAGTTCGAGGAAGCCCAAGGCCACTTCGAGGCCTCGCTCGCGATCAACCCCAACTACACCGAGGCCGCGCTCAACCTCGCCGTGACCTACAACGATCTGGGTCGTTACGACGAGGCCAAGCGGATCTACGCCGCGGCGCTCAGCAAGGGCGAGGGCACCGGCAACCAGCTCGATCCCTTCGTGAAGGGAAAGATCGCCAACCTGCACGCCGAGGTGGCCCAGGCCTACGTCGATGCGGGGATGCCTTCGGACGCCAAGCACGAGCTGCGGAAAGCTATCCTGCTCTGCCCCTCGTTCTCCGATCTGCGGCTGAAGCTCGCGAACCTCTACCGCGAGACCAGCGATCTCGACGCCGCGAAATTCGAGCTCGAGGAAGCGGTCAGCAACCGACCTCGCTACGTGCCCGCGTGGGTCGCCCTCGGCGTGACCCGCCTGTCGATGGCGGATCAGAAGGGCGCGATGGAGGCCTGGGAGAAGGCGCTGGAGATCGAGCCAGAGAACAAGGCCGCGGCGATGTACCTCCGCATGGCCAAGGGCAGCGCTGCTCCACCCAAGGCCTGATCGCCGCCCAAGACCTGAGTGCCGCCCAAGACCTGAGCGTCAGCGCGCCAGCGCGGCGTGGATGCTCTCGGAGGTGACGGTGAGCAGCTCGTCGAGCGCATCCATCGCGATGTTCAGCGGCGGCACCACATACACGGTGTCACCCAAGGGGCGGAGCCACACACCGCGCTCGCGGGCCCTACGACTCACCTCCCAGCCCAGGCCCGATCCGCCGTAGCCAGCCTCGCCCAGATCGGCCGCGCCCACGATGCCCAACGACCGAGTGCGCTTCACACCGTCGATGATTCCGATGCGCGCGAAGGCCGCCGCGATCTTCTCGGCGCGCACCGCGACGCCCTCGATGATCTGCTCGTCTCGGTAGATCGCCAGCACCTCGCGCGCGACCGCTGCGCCGAGCGCGTGACCGCAGAACGTGTGCCCGTGCAAGAGCGCGCGCTCGGTCCCGCCGCGGAAGCCGTCGTAGATCCGCGGGGTCGCCATCGTCGCGCCCATCGGGAGGATGCCCGCGGTGAAGCCTTTCCCGAGACACAAGAGATCGGGGGTGACGTCCGCGTGATCGACCGCCCACATCTTGCCGGTGCGCCCGTAGCCGGTGAAGACCTCGTCCGCGATGAGGAACGTGTCGATCGCGGTCGTCATGCGGCGAAGATGTGCGAGCACCGACGGCGGATGCATCCGCATGCCCGAGGCGCCCTGAATCAGGGGCTCGACGAAGACGCCCGCGATGTGGTCCTGCTCCTTGGTGAGGATCGACTCGAGCTCGCTCAGGACCCGATCCCAGCCGCCCATCTCAGAGGCCTCATCGGGAGACGGAGGCCGAATGACCCGGAACAACAGGGGAGAGAACGTGCCCGCGAACTCCTCGATCGCCGCGAGGCTCGCCGCGCCGATGGTGTCGCCGTGGTAGGCGTGACCGAGCGCGACGAAGATGTGACGCTGAGGCCGACCGTTCTGTCGCCAATACTGAGCGGCGATCTTGATCGCCACCTCGACCGCGGTGGAGCCGTCGTCGGAGAAGTGGGTGCGGCTCAATCCCTTCGGCGCGATCTCCGCGAGCTCTCGCGCGAGCTCGGCGATGGGTTCATGGGTCGCGCCGCCCGCCGCGACGTGGGTGAGCTTGGACGCTTGCTCGCTCAGCGCGCGCAACAAGCGCGGGTGCCGATGCCCGAGCGTCTGCGACCACCACGAGCTGCTCGCGTCGAGGTAGCGCCGCCCATCGACGTCGAACAGATACGGACCCTCGGCGGAGGCCACCACCAAAGGATCCTCCCCCTCGTGCCTCGAGCTCGGCGTATAGGGAGGCCAGACGTGGTTTCGCTCGAGGGTGACGAGTGCGTCGCGCTGCACGGGCGGCTTCTAGTCCGTTGGCTGTGTCGCTGCACCCCACCCCATCGGGCGATTCGTTGACAGCCCCGAGAGCGCCGCGAATAGTCGCTGGATGGTGCGTTGTTTGGCGCTGCTTTCGGTCGTCTCGCTCACGGCGCTCACGGCGCCGCTCGTCGCGCAAGAGGCTGGCGCCACCAGCACCGATTCTGAGGCCCGGGTGCGCTTTGAGGCCGGACGCATGGCGTTCGCCGCCGATCGCTACGAGGACGCGCTGGCCGACTTCGAGCGCGCGTATGAGCTGAGCCATCGCGGCGTGCTGCTCTTCAACATCGCGCAGTCGCTGGCGCGCCTCGGCCGAAACCGCGAGGCGGTCGAGCGCTACACCGCGTTCTAGGACGCGTCGGCGGAGGGCGACGCCGGACGCGAGGAGGCGCGCTCGCAGATCGAGGTGTTGAACCAAGCGATCGCCGACGCAGGGCCCGAGCCGGTCGACGAAAGCGAGGTGACCCCGGAGAGCACGGGTCTCTGGCGCGCCGAGGTCTGCCGTGATGGAACCTGTCCCGTGCGGCGGGTGGCGTGCGCCACCAGCGACGGAGCGATGCTCAGCGAGGACGGGACGCACTGCTACACCGTGTCGGGCACCATCCGGAGCTGGGACGAGGTCCAGTCGATGTCTTGCGGCACCACCCGCGACGCGCACCCGCTCACGCTCCACTCGGTGGCCGAGCGCAATCGGGTGGCGATGCTCCCCGAGGATCTCTACTGGACCGGGGGAGAAACCACCCCGAACTTCTCCTGGACCAGCGGTGAGGCGTGGACGGTGGGCTTCTTCGAGACGCCGAAGGGTCCTGGCGACTGCGTCCAGTTCAGCAGTGCGTTGAACGTGACCCTCACGAACCTGTGCGCGCTGGGATACACCGCGATCTGCGAGACCGAACTCTGGCCCACCTGGTGATGGCGGGTGCGGCGCTGCTGCGCTAGGCCCGCTCGCATGTTGGATCGCTGCTCGCTCGCCCTGCTCGCCGTTGGTCTCACTGCATGCGGAGGCGCGCGCGCGACCACCGCCACCGAGACCCACACCGATCCCACCGCGAGCGAGCTCGCGAGCGCGACGGACGCCGAGGACGCGGAGGACGAGGAGGACGAGGAGGCGCCGTGCACCCAGTGGGACCCGGACGCCGATCCCACCGCTGCGCCGCTCGACGTCGCCGCACCGCCCGAGACCGCGCGCCGGGGGACGGGCGGCCTTCGCTTCTGCATCCTGCGCCGCGGTGAGGGCACCGTGTATCCCACCGCCGACAGCCAGGTGCGGGTGCACTACACGGGCTGGACCACCGATGGCGTGATGTTCGACAGCTCGCACACCCGCGGCGAGCCGATCTCGCTGCCCGTGAACGGCGTCATCCGGGGCTGGACGATGTCGCTCACCCACATGACCGAAGGTCAGCTGCGCCGCGTGTGGATCCCCGAAGAGCTCGCGTACGACGGCGCCGAAGGAAGGCCCGCAGGCATGCTGGTCTTCGACGTCGAGCTGGTGGCGATCGAGTAGCCCCGGCGGCTTCCTCACGGCGAAGACCGCGCAGCGGATGAAAGACCCGCGCGGCTGAGGTCGCAGTACACCGTCTGGATGGCTCGCGCCGCGTCGACGTTTCTCCTGGTGTTGCTCTGGCTCGATGCGCCGATTCGCGCGCGGCACCTCAGCTCGATGGCGGCGTGACGCCGAGCGTCGATGGAAGCGTCGCGCCGGATGGCAGAGCCCCGGATGGCGGAGCGCGGCCCTGCGGCGGCGCGTGCGCCGACGGCGTGTGCGACGAGAGCAGCGGCGCGTGCGTCGAGTGCGTGATGGACGACGACTGCGAGGCGACGTCGTACTGCGTCGAGGGCGCCTGCGAAGACGAGCCCGAGCTGCGGCGTGGGGCGACTCCCACGTGGGCTGGGTGATCGCGCGACGGTGATTGCGCAGCACGCGCTTGCCGCGGCGCGGGTCTTCTCCATAGTCGGCGCGCATGTCGCGCGCCCGAACCGAGACCAAGCCTCTGAGCGTGAAGGACAACCAGGCGTTACCGCTCGGCCCCCGGGTCGCCTCGATCCTAGAGGTGGCCTACCGCAGCAAGCGTCCCGCGCTGCTCGAAGGACCGACCGGCATCGGCAAGTCCGAGCTGGTAGGGCAGCTCGCGAAAAAGCTCGGCATCCAGCACGTGGTGCTCGATCTCTCCTTGCTCGAGCCGCCCGATCTGGTGGGCCTCCCGGTGATCGAGGACGGACGCACTCGGTATGCGCTGCCCCAGTTCTTGCCGCGCGAGGGCAAGGGCATCTTGATGCTCGAGGAGCTGAACCGCGCCGAGCGCTACATCCAGCAGCCCGCGCTGCAGCTGCTCACCGGGCGCACCCTGCACGAGTACACGCTGCCCGACGGCTGGGCGTGCTTTGCCGCCATCAACCCCGAGACGGGCGACTACCAAGTGACGCCGCTCGATGCGGCGCTGCGCGCGCGCTTCCTGCAGATCCCGGTGCGCGCCGACCGCGCGTCGTGGCTCGCTTGGGCGGGCACGCGATCCGTACATCCCGCGATCGTGGCGCTGGTGCGGGCGCACGAGCGGATCTTCTCCGATGTGCCGCCGCGCTCGTGGACGTTCGCGTCCGAAGTGCTGTCCGCGATGCAGCCGAGCGAGCTCTCGCAGCCCACGCTCGTGAGCGATGTGCTGTCGGGATATCTGCCGCCCATCTGGGTGGACGCGCTGCTCTCGAGCGGGGGTCTTGGGCGCAGTGACACCTCCCCGCTCGAGCTGGACGTCCACGAGCTGCTGCGGGACTACGCCTCGAAGGGATGGCAGGCGGACGTACTCGCCCGCTTGAAATCCGAGGGACGGACCGACCGCATCGACGAGATCACCACGCGCATGGC
>Ga0105047_10000520_pt1 | contig 65575 bp, 63 predicted proteins | sample MAT04_FD_78384 | JGI IMG/M metagenome (GOLD analysis project Ga0105047, IMG submission 78384) | Freshwater microbial communities from Lake Fryxell liftoff mats and glacier meltwater in Antarctica - MAT-04 (megahit assembly) | ecosystem: Environmental > Aquatic > Freshwater > Ice > Liftoff... | reverse complement strand
TGAACCCAGCGGCAATCTCGATCGCAACAACGCCGAGCGGCTGCATGAACTGTTCGCGGATCTCGCGGGCGATGGAACCATCGGTATCGTGGTTGTGACGCACAATCAGTCCCTCGCGTCGCGCGCTCACCGCGTTTTGCTGATGCAGGACGGGCGTTTGCTCGAAACCGAAGGGGTCGCGGCGGCTTTGCCGACCGCGCCGGGGTCTCGCTGATGTTGTGTGAAACGTGCAAGGAACGCGACGCGGTCGTGCAACACATTCAGGTCATGCCAACGGGTGTGCAAAACGTGCACCTGTGTGAAAAATGTGCGGCGGCCAAAGGGGTTGAGACCACGATCACCATGCAGCAGCATCCGTTGGGCGATCTCGTGCAGGCGGTGCAGCTGGCGGCCGCGGGTACGGCCGACGCGGCGTCGTGCTCGTTTTGCGGTTCGACGCAGCGGGATTTCCGGATGACGGGTCGGCTGGGATGTGCCCATTGTTACGATGCGCTGGAGCACAGCTTGCGTGCGCTGCTCCGGCAACTGCACGGCAACTCCAAGCACGTCGGTGTTCGGTATGTCGCCCCGCAGGTGCGCCTCGAAAGTTCGGTCGACTCTCTGCACGATTTGGAAGATCGCCTGCGCCGGGCGGTGGCCTCCGAGCAGTTCGAACTGGCCGCCGAATTGCGCGACCGTATTCGGGTGTTGGGATGAACGCGCCGAAGCCGTCACTCGACCTGTCGCTGTTGCCTGATGGCGGTGTGCGATGGCTCGACGCCAGTGGAGACCATTCGGACATCGTCATCTCGACGCGCATGCGGCTGGCACGAAATGTTACCGGCTACGCGTTTACCGCTCGGGCACGGGAAGCCGAACGGCTGCGCATGCTGGCGCAGGTTCGCGACGCGTTGTCCGGCGTGCCTTCGCTGCAGGGCAGTGTGTTGCTGCGTCTCGACGAACTGGCCCCCGTGGAACGACAGCTCTTGCACGAACGGCACCTGGTGAGCAAAGAATTAGCGGGGTTGGATACCCAGCATCCTTTGCGGACGGGCGCGGCGGTTTTTCTTGGGGAAGACGCTGGGCTGCTGGTTAACGAAGAGGATCATTTGCGACTGCAGGCGCTGCGTTCAGGCTTTGCGGTACCCGCCGCGTTCGAGGCGGTGCAGCGGCTTGACCGGGAACTCGGGGAGCGTGTCCCGTATGCGTTTCACCGGGAGTTTGGTTTCCTGACGGCGTGTCCCACAAACGTGGGAACGGGGCTCCGGGCGTCGGTGCTGATCCACTTGCCCGGGCTGGTGCTTACCAAGGAAATCAAGAAAGTGTTGACTGGCCTTCAACAAATGGGCTTGACCTACCGAGGTTTATACGGGGAGGGCAGCGAAGTAGTGGGCAACTTTTTTCAGCTGTCCAATCAGACGACGTTGGGGCGTTCGGAGGAGGAGCTCCAGGACCTGCTGGTCAAAGTGGTTCGGCACGTCATCGAGCGGGAAGAGGAGGCGCGCCGTGTACTGGTGCGTGAAGCCGGATATATTATTGAGGACAAACTGTGGCGAGCGTATGGCACACTGCGGTATGCACGCAGTCTGACGTTCGAGGAAGCCATGAATTTTCTGAGCGGTGTGAGGCTGGCGGTCGGTCTGAAACTGATATCCGGGCTCAGTGTATACACACTCAACAAGCTCCTGATCTTTGCGCAGTCGGCACATCTGCAGCACCAGGAAGGCAAAGTGCTGACTGACAGCGAGGCGAACCTGGTCCGCGCGCGCTACGTGCGGCAGGCTCTCGTGAGCGAAGGGGGTGGTCACGCATGAACCATTTCCGCAAATCCCTGAGGGGACGATGAGTTCAAACGGTTACAACTTTACAGCGCGCGTTCGCAACGTTCTCGCAATGGCTCGCGAGGAAGCTGCCCGACTTCACCACGAATACGTGGGCACCGAGCACATCCTCCTGGGTGTGATCAAGGAAGGAGAGGGGGTGGCCGCCACCGTGCTGACCGCCATGAATGTCGACCTCGAGGAAATTCAGCAGCGCATCGAGGATCAGGTGAAGAAAGGGAAAGCGTCGCAAGCGACGGGTCCCGATCTGCCGTACACGTCGCGCGCCAAGAAAGTCCTGGAACTCGCCATGGCTGAAGCGCGGGAATTGAACCACAGCTACGTCGGCACTGAGCATTTGTTGCTTGGCCTGTTGCGGGAAGAGAAGGGCATCGCCGCGCAGGTGTTAACCGACGCGAACGTGAATCTCGACGCGGCGCGCACCGAGACCCTGCGCCTGTTGGGAAGCGCGGACGCCTCGTCCAGCGCCCAAAGCAGCGCGCCCAGTGCAGAAAAGTCAGGAGCGGTTCCCCCGGCAGCCGCGACGGCGAAGGGCGAGAAGAAATCCAAAACGCCGGCGCTCGACCATTTCTGCCGCGATCTTACGCAGCTCGCGTCCGAAGGTCAGCTTGACCCGACCATTGGCCGGGCCAAGGAAATTGAGCGCGTCATGGAAGTGTTGACGCGACGGAAAAAGAACAACCCGGTGCTGATCGGCGAGCCAGGTGTGGGCAAGACGGCCATCGTTGAAGGATTGGCCCAGCTCATTGCCAATGGCGATTGCCCCGACTCGCTGCGCGACAACCGGGTGTTGTCACTCGACATGGCTGCGGTCATTGCCGGCACGAAATACCGCGGACAGTTCGAAGAGCGGTTGAAAGCCGTCATGAACGAAATTGCCCAGAACAAACAGGTCATTTTGTTCATCGACGAGCTGCATACGCTGGTTGGCGCGGGGGCCGCCGAGGGGGCCATTGATGCCAGCAACATGCTTAAGCCAGCGCTCGCGCGCGGGGAGCTACAGTGTGTCGGCGCATCAACGCTGAACGAATACCGCAAGTATATCGAGAAAGACGGGGCGCTGGAACGCCGCTTCCAGAGCGTGGTGGTCGACCCCCCGTCCGTCGAAGAGACCGTGCAGATTCTGCAGGGGCTGAAAAAGAAATACGAAGACCATCACCGCGTGAATATTCCGGACGAAACGCTGGCGCTCGCCGCGAAACTGTCCGAGCGGTACATCACCGATCGTTTCCTGCCGGACAAGGCCATCGACGTAATCGATGAAGCGGGCGCTCGCGCTCGTCTTGCCGCACAGGTTCCGCCGCCGGAAGTCGCCGCTCTCAAGGAACAGCTCGAGGCGATCAACACCGACAAGGAATCAGCGGTGCGTGATCAGAACTTCGAGCGGGCCGCCGCATTGCGCGATACCGAACGCGAACTGCGTGCGGAAATCAGCAAAAAGCAGGAAGAGTGGGAACAACGGCGTCAGTCACACCGGCCGACCCTTGGCGAGGAAGAAATTTCCTTCATCGTCAGCCGGTGGACCGGCATTCCCGTGACTCGATTGCAGGAGGCGGAAACGTCGCGCCTGCTGCGAATGGAAGACGAGCTGCATAAGTCCGTGGTGGGCCAGGATGAGGCCATCAAGGCGTTGGCCCGGTCCATCCGCCGAAGTCGTGCTGGCCTGAAAGATCCGCGTCGCCCCATTGGCTCGTTCATCTTCTCGGGTCCGACGGGTGTCGGCAAAACCGAGCTGGCCCGTTCACTCGCGAAGTTTCTGTTCGCCGATCCCTCGGCACTCATTCGCATCGACATGAGCGAGTACATGGAGAAGTTTTCTGTGTCCCGTCTGATCGGTGCGCCTCCGGGGTACGTCGGCTACGAAGATTCCGGGGCGCTGACCAAGGCCATTCGCCGCAAGCCCTATAGCGTGGTGCTGCTGGACGAAATCGAAAAGGCACATCCGGACGTGTTCAACATCCTGTTGCAGGTGCTTGACGAGGGCCACCTCACCGACAATTACGGCCGCGTCATCGATTTCAAGAACACGGTGGTCATCATGACGTCCAACGTGGGCGCCAAAGATATCACCAAGGGCAAATCGCTCGGATTTGGAACGACCGACGCCCGCAACGATTTCGAGCGAATCAGTGACAAAGTGAAGGAAGAGATGGGACGGGTGTTCAATCCCGAGTTCCTGAACCGTCTCGACGACGTCATTGTGTTCCACCCCCTGGGCAAGGAACACATCAAGGCCATCGTCAGCATTCTGTTCCGCGACGTGCAAAGCCGCCTGGTGGACGAAGAGATCACGCTTCGCCTCACCGACGCGGCGGTCACTTTCCTGGTCGATCATGGCCACGACGAGCACTTTGGCGCTCGGCCGCTGAAGAGGGCCATTCAGCGGTATATCGAAGATCCGCTCTCCGAGAAGCTGTTGCAGGGTGAATGCTCGAAGGGTGACGATGTTGAAATCGATGTTGTTGCTGGTGAGAAGGACAAACTGGATTTCCGCGTGTTTTCCCCCAGCCCGCAGGTCTGAGCCGAGAAATTCCGGCGGCCGGGCCCTTCTGGGTCCGGCCGCTTGCATTTCAGGTTTATATTTCGAGGCTATGCACACGACTTTCCGTACCGGAACTCCCGCCCCACCCCCTGGAAATTGCTCGGACACGGCTCGCGCCCCTCGCCCATTGGTGAACGGTGTGCGTCGGGCCATTGCCGCGCTGTGTGCGGTGGTGTCTTCGGTTGCCTCGTCGCAAATGGCCGCGCAGGATGCCGCGGACATCGCCCAGCGGTGTGCCACCCCCGACTCCATTGTGGTGACTGGCAACAAGCGTGTGTCCGAAGCCAGTATCCGCGAAAAATTTGACTTCAAGGCGGGCGAAGAATTGGCCACGCCTGCCATAGACCGCGCGCTCAAGGCGCTGTACGCCATGGGGCAATTCGAACCGCAGGCGCATATCTCGCGATGTGATCTGGGCTCGATTCCCGGCAAAGTGCTGCTGATCTTTGAGGTGAAGGAACGTCCGTTGCTGGCCGACGTTCGCGTGCAAGGCGTCAAGGCGTTGTCCGAGCGCGACGTCCGTGATCGCGTTGACCTGCTCATTGGCCGCCCGGTCGATCCGGCGCAGGTACAGCGCGCACGAACGCGCATCGACTCGTTATACGAATCGAAAGGTTATTATCTGGCAGAGATCACGCCCGATTCATCGGTCACGTCAGACGGACGTATTGCGCTGACGTACACGATTGACGAAGGTCGGCGTCTGGCCATTGCTGGTATCGAAATCAAGGGCAACACCATTCGGGCAAAAACCATTGCCGGCGCAATGAAGACCAAGCCGGAAGGTTTTCTGTTCTGGCACAAAGGCGAATTCGACGAAGACCGCTATCAGTCGGATGTGGGAGACACGATTCCGGCCATGTACGCACGTCTTGGTTTTCTCGACATGCGTATCAACAAGGACACACTGATTGTCGACCGGCTGCGGGGCAAAGGACTGATCAGCCTTGAGGTCGATGAAGGTCCCCAGTATCGTCTCGGTTCATTCGAAATTGGCGGGAACCGCCGGTTCTCAACGGCCGAATTGAACAGTTTTTATCCGTTCGACGACGCAGGCCCGACGCTTTCACAACGCGTGAAGGGAATCCTCAAACGCGAGCCGAATGCGCCAGACGGCATGTTCAATCAAGCCAAGTGGGATGATGCGGTGCAGAAGTTGAACACGCATTATCGCAACTACGGCTACTTGTACGCGCGTATTGCGCCCAGCGTCGAGCGCGTGCTCGATGCAGATTCGGTGCCGACGGTCAACATGCGGTGGGAGATCGACGAACGAAATCCTGCCATTGTCAACCGCATCAACATATCGGGCAACGACTTTACGTCGGAGGATTGCATTCGGCGCCAGATTTTTCTGCCGCCCGGCGCGCCGTTCAACTACGACAACCTGATTCAGAGTTACCAGAGTATTCGCAACATGGGTTTCTTCGAACAGGACATGCCGTTTCCTGAACCCAAGCCCATCAACGATCAGGGTGACGTGGACATTACGTTCACGGTGAAGGAAAAGCGCACGGGTAGCATTAATTTCGGCGCCTCCATGGGTCAGGGGAACGTTGGGTTTGGCGGGTTTATCGGGGTAGAGCAACCCAACCTGTTCGGCCTGTGCAAGAAGGGGTCGCTCAACTGGCAGTACGGTCGCTTCTTCAACGACTTTACGGCGACGTATCAGGATCCGACTTTGCGAGGCGGTCGTGTCTCCGGATCGCTCAGCGCCTATCGCAGCCAATCGCGCATCGTCATTGGCGACCTTGGCCAGAACATCCGCACTGGTGCCTCACTGCGCTTTGGATTCCCGGTGCCATGGTCGCTGCGGTCAACCATCGCCTTCACCTACAACGGTGAATCGGCCACTTTCCTGTCCGGCACCCTGCAAGGCAGTTGTACCAAGAACTGTTTCCGATCGAATATCGGCGCGGAATACACCTACGATACCCGCATCGAGCTCCCGTTTCCGACAGCGGGGTCCATGCGCTCCGTGACGGTCGATCTGTCTGGCGGTCCGTTGGGCGGCAGCGTCAGCTTCCAGCGCGTGACCGCGGAGGCAAGAGGATACGCAACGCTGGCTCAGTTCGGTTCCAATGTGGCGTCGTCGCCCAAGCTGGTCGTGGGCCTCAAAACGAACACCGGCGCCCTGTTTGGAAATGCCGGCCCGTTCTTTTTCCAGCAGAAATTTGCCGTTGGCGGTGTACAATTCGGGCAGTCGGTACGTGGTTATGAGGAGTTCTCGATCACGCCGTTTGGCTACGACAGCACAACCAGCCAATTTTCTGCGGGTGGCGCCCAGTCTTTCGGTAGCGCCTTCCTGACCTTCACGGGCGAGTTGGGATTCCGGCTCAGCGATGCTTTGTATCTCAACGTATTTACCGACGCCGGTAACAACTGGGCCTCTGCCAGACAGTTCAATCCAACGCGACTTTATCGCTCGGTCGGCTTTAGCGGCACGACGAAAACGCCGTTGGGTCTGCTGGGCCTGGACATAGCACACGGGTTTGACCGCACGGCGGTCGATCCGTTGACACGCCGCGTGGTACCGGACCCGCGGTGGAAATTTCACTTCCGGCTCGGCCAGATCTTCTAGGGGAATAACTGATGCGTAAAGCTTTCATTCTTGGTGTGTGCAGCCTGATGCTTGCTGCGCCTGCCGCTTCGGCTCAGGCGACGGGGTTCAAGGTCGCCTACATCAATATGCAGCAGCTGTTTCAGGTCGCGCCGGGTCGCGCTGAAGCCGCTGCCACGTTGGAGAAGGAGAAGGGCGTGATGAATGACCATGTGAAGGCCATGCAGGACACGATGGCCAAGCTGGTCGAAACGTTCGAAAAGGAACAGACCACGATGACGCCGGCTGCGAAAACCGAACGGACGAAGCTGCTGCAGACGAAGCAGACTTCGTTCGAGGAACGCTTGCAGAAGATGCAGAACACGACGCAGGAACGTGAACAGGATTTGCTCGCGCCCATTCAGGAGTTGATGCAAAAAGCGCTCGAAGATTTCCGCGCGGAAGGTGGGTACACGGTGATCTTTGATATTGCGCAGGCGGGCATCGTCGCTGTTGACAAGAATCTCGACATGACGGACCGCGTTGCGACCCGTTTGGCCAAGTTGCCGGCGCCGAAGGTTATCGCGGCTCCAGTAAAGGCACCCGTTGCCGGTCCCGTTTCTCCCGCTGGCGCCGGTCCGAAAAAGCCACCCACGCAGTGACGGTTGTAGAAACACGTTCGTCGGAAAACGGCGGTGACGGGCGCAAGCCTGTCACCGCTGCTTTTATTGCAGCGCAAATTGGCGGGGAGCTTGCCGGCGATGGAAATGTGGTCATCGGTGGCGTGGCGCCGCTGGATCGTGCCGGTCCAGGCGACGTGAGCATTTTTTCTTCGTCGCGCTATTCTGACTGGTACGGTGCAACCACCGCGGGATTGGTGTTGGTTTCTCGCGATTTGGCAGGTGTAGCGGGCACTCCACTTGCGCGCATTGTGGTGGACAAGCCGGTGGACGCCATGGTGTCTATCCTGTCGCATTTCCATCGTGCCGATCCCCGCGTTGTTGGCATTCATCCAACCGCGGTGGTATCGCCCACCGCGGTGATTGGACGCGATGTGTGCGTCGAGGCCTTTGCGGTGGTTGGCGACGGTGTGGTACTGGGCGATGGGGCGTGGATTGGCGCCCACGCATTTGTTGGCGAAGAGTCGGTGGTCGGACCCGACGCGCGCTTACATCCTGCGGCGCGCGTTTACCCGCGCGTTGCAATTGGTGCGCGCGTGGTCGTACACGGCGGGGCCAACATCGGGCGCGAAGGGTTTGGCTGGGTGACATCGACTGGCCAACGCGTGCCGCACGTTGGCCGGTGTGTGTTGGGCGACGACGTGGAAATTGGCGCGAACACCTGCGTTGATCGCGGCAGTATTGACGACACCATTATTGGCGCCGGCACCAAGATCGATAACCTGTGTCAGATTGCGCACAACGTGCGTATTGGCCGGATGTGTTTCCTGGCTTCCCAGGTGGGCATTGCGGGAAGCGCGCGTATCGAAGACGGTGTGCAAATTGGGGGGCAGGCGGGCCTTCAGGGGCACATCACCGTCGGCTCGGGCGCGATTCTGGGTGGTCAGGCGGGGGTGCTGGGCGATGTGCCGTCCAAGGAATTCTGGTCGGGATATCCAGCCCGGCCGCACCGCGAGCAGTTGCGGTCTCACGCGGCGATGGCGCGTTTGGTTAAAATTGTGCGTCCGCTGGAGCAGCTGTTGTCTGGTCGTGGAGAGAAAGAGTGATTGTTCGTGCTGCGGAAGAGGCTGGGGCGGCTCGCCCGCTGTCGGGTGAACGGGTTACCATCGCACGGGAGGCGAGTGTCGCGGGGGTAGGGCTGCATATGGGCGCGCCTTGCACGCTGACCTTCCGTCCGGCGCCAATGGGCCGAGGAATCTACTTTCGGCGAGACGACTGTCCCGGATCACCGACCATCCCGGCGCGTGCCGACGTGGCGGTGGAGGCCGAGCGCCGCACTCAACTCGGGCATGGTGCGGATGCGTTGCATACCGTCGAGCATGTCTTGTCTGCGGTTGGCGCATTGGGCATTGACGACCTGGAAATTGGAATGAGTGGCGCCGAGCCTCCTATAATGGATGGGAGTGCGCATCCGTTTCTTGAGGCACTGCTTCGCGCGCAACTCGTGCCGAACGGCGGCCGTCCGGAATGGCTGGTCCTCCGGAAATCCATTCGGGTGGTTGATGGCGATTCGGTCTACGAGGCGCATCCGTCGCAGGCGCTTGAACTCGATATCACCATTGATTTCCCGCATCCGCTGGTCGGCGTGCAGCACGGGGTCTTTCGTGTTTCGCCCGACGTGTACGCACGCGATATTGCCCGAGCGCGAACGTTCGGGTTTCTCCATGAAGTGGAAGCGCTTCGTGCGAAGGGGCTGATTCAGGGAGCGTCCACGCAGAACGCCGTCGTCCTGGACGACAGCCAGGTGGTCGATGGGGTGCTGCGCTGGCCGGACGAGTTTCTGCGACACAAGGCGCTGGATTTGATCGGCGACCTGGTGCTGGCGGCGTCACGGGTGCGGGCCCGCATTGTTGCACACAAACCAAGTCATCGCGGCACGGTTGCGTTGGTACGCGCCATTCTGCAACACGCCGTACGGGAAACTTCTGTGCTTACTGTCGAAGACATCATGAAGGTGCTTCCGCACCGCTATCCGTTTCTGCTCGTCGATCGCATTCTGGAAATCGAGGAGCGCAAACGCATTGTGGGGCTCAAGAATGTCACCATCAACGAGCCGTTTTTTCAGGGCCACTTTCCGGGACATCCGATCATGCCGGGTGTGCTGATCATTGAGGCCATGGCGCAGGTGGGTGGCATGTTGCTCATGGGTTCCGTGCCCGATCCGGCCAACAAGGTTGTTTACTTCATGTCCCTGGATAACGTGAAGTTTCGGCGACCGGTCAAGCCGGGCGATCAGTTGCGCATTGAGGTGGATGTGTTGCAATTCCGCGGAACCGTATGCCGCCTGCATGGCGTGGCCAAGGTTGACGGCGAAGTGGTCACCGAAGCCGATATGGCTGCCATCGCGCGCGATCGATGACCATTCACGCAACCGCAATCGTGCACGCCGACGCGAAAATTGGCGACGGCGTCGAGATTGGTCCGTGGGCCATTGTGGGCCCGAACTGCACGCTTGGCGAGGGCGTCGTCATTGGTGCGCGCGCGACGTTGGAGAACAACGTCACGTTGGGCCGCAATGTGCGGGTTGGCATTGGGTCGGTACTGGGCGGCGATCCGCAGGACCTCAAGTATCGTGGCGAAGCGACGTTTGTCGATATTGGCGACGACACGGTCATTCGCGAGTATGTCACGATCAATCGTGGCACGTCGCACTCCATTACGACGCGCATTGGTGCGGGTTGCTTTCTCATGACCAACGTCCACGTCGCGCATGATTGTCAGTTGGGCAACCAGGTCATCATTTCGAACGGGACGCTGCTGGCTGGTCACGTGACCATTGGTGACAAGGTGACCATCTCAGGCAACTGCGCGGTGCATCAGTTTGTACGCGTTGGGCGTTTCGCCTTTATTGGCGGCGTTTCAAAAGTGACCCAGGATATTCCGCCGTTTGTGCGCGCCAGTGGCAATCCCACGGCGCTCTTCGGATTGAACTCGGTTGGACTGCAGCGCAACGGTTTTGATGCGTTGGTGGTGCGTGAGGTGAAACGGGCTTATCGGTGGTGTTTCAAGTCAGAACTGACGCTGACACAGGCCCTGAAGCACGCTCGTGAAAATCTGGAGCCGATGCCGGAAGTGCATGAGTTCCTGACGTTCATCGAAGAGAGCCAGCGCGGAGTGGGCGTGTGACCTCCTCAGCCACCCGCGCGTTTTCGCTGCCCTCGGCGCCGCGCATTGGTGTGGTCGGCGCCGGCGGTCTGGGTGTGCACCATGTGCGCATTCTGCGGGACCTGGCGGGCGACCGTTTTGCCGGGTTCGTTGATCAGAATCCGGCGCGTGCTGCTGAGGTTGCGTCGTCGCTGCAGGTGATGGCGTGGCCGTCACTTGACGCCCTGCTGCACGAAGTAGACGCGGTGTCCGTGGTCGTGCCAACCACGGCGCACTTTGCCGTGACGGCCGAGGCGCTGCGCCGCGGCAAACACGTCTTTGTCGAGAAACCGTTTACCGCGACGCTTGAAGAAGCGGATGAATTGCTGGCACTGCAACAGCGTGCGGGTGTCGTGGTGCAGGTTGGGCATGTTGAACGGTTTAATCGGGCTATTCGGGCGGCCCTCCCGTTGGTGGATAGTCCGTTGTTCATCGAGAGTGACCGGCTCGCCCCGTTCAGCCCGCGCGGATCGGATGTGGCGGTGGTGCTTGATTTGATGATTCACGATATCGACCTGGTGTGTTCCCTCGTGAATTCGCCGGTGAATGCCGTGAGTGCGGCGGGCATCCCGGTGCTTACGCCACAAGTAGATATCGCCAACGCCCGGCTCACGTTTGCGACGGGAGCCGTCGCGAACGTGACGGCCAGCCGCATATCGCGCGAACGTATTCGCAAGCTTCGTATTTTTCAGCGAAGTGGGTATTTGTCGCTCGATCTTGCATCAGGCACTGGCGAATTTTTCCGGCTCCGTGGCGATTTTGACCCCATGACGCTGGCTCGTGCTCCGCGGAGCGTCGAAGATTTTGTCGAACGCGTCGCGCTGGCCGCACCGGAGGCCGAACCACTGGTGCTGGAACTCAGTCAGTTTCTCGGCGCGGTGGCCGGCCAGCATGCGGTGACCGTTGATGGCGCGCAGGGCAGGGAAGCGCTCTCCGTGGCCCTCCGCATTGTCGCTGAGATTGATCGGTCGTTGATCGCGATCAAACAAGGCGCGGCGCAGGGTGGCAAGCCGAGCGGGCGTCCGGCTACGCCGTAGCGTGCCCGGTGCGTTCCATATCGGGTGAAGTGTTGTTCGTGGCGGGTGAAGTGTCGGGTGACATGCATGCCGCTGGTGTCGCGGAAGCCATTCTGAGACTGCAGCCGGCCCGTCAACTGATTGGCATTGGTGGGAATCGGATGAGCGCGGCCGGCGTCGAATTGCTGGAACACGTCGAGAATCTTGCGGTCATGGGATTTATCGAAATCGTGAAACACGTCCCGCATCATTGGCGATTGCTGCGCGTGCTGCGTGAGCGCTTGCAGCGCGGAACGACGGCGTTGGTGGTGCTTGTCGACTACGCGGGCTTCAACATGCAAGTTGCGAAAGCGGCGCGCGATGCGGGCGTGCCCGTGCTGTACTATGTCACTCCCCAGGTGTGGGCCTCACGCGCGGGCCGTCTGCCGAAACTCGCCAAAGTGGTGACGAAAGCCGCGTGTATTTTGCCATTTGAAGAAGCGTTGCTGCGGGAACACGGCATTGATGCCACGTTCGTTGGACACCCGCTGCTCGACCGCGCGCTCGCCCTTCCAACCCAGGCGGAAGCCCGGGCGCAACTCGGCCTGCGGGGTGATGGGGAGTTGCTGGCCGTGTTTCCTGGCAGCCGCAAATCGGAACTCTCGTTTCATCTGGAAGCGTTTGTTGCGACCGCGCGGGAATTGCAGCGACGACGCCCCGGTTTGGATGTTGTGGTCGCGACGGCTCCGTCCCTGCCGATTGCTGCGGCGCAGTGCCCGTTTCGCCAGATTTCCGGCGCGTCGTTCAGCGTGTTGCGCGCGGCGACGGCCGGCTTGTTAAAGAGTGGCACAACCACACTGGAGGCGGCGGTCGTGGGGCTGCCGCACATCATTGCGTATCGCACCAGCACCATCAGTTACGCCATCGCGAAGCGTGTTGTCACCATTCCGCGCATCGGGCTGGTGAATGTGGTCGCTGACCGGGAGGTATCGCGAGAGTTTGTGCAACATGCACTCGTCCCGATCGACATGGCCAATGCGCTTGAACCGCTGTTGACGGAAGGAAGTATCGAACGGAATGCGGCGGTGCAGGGATTGGCGCAGGTTCGCGCGCAACTCGGAACGCCGGGAGCCGCGGAGCGCGTGGCTGCGATGGCCATCGACATGATGTCATGAACGACCATTCGCCTACGGAATCGCCGCCCACCCTGTCGCCACCGTCGGGGAAACCAGCATCCGCTCCCGCATCATCGCTGGACTGGAAAACGCGTGCGGCCAGTGTCGCGGGTGGATTCATCGTCCGCCTGCTGGCGCGTACGTGGCGCATTCGCGTGGTAGGCCGTGAGCAGTTCGACGCCGCGCGGAAGCCAGGGGTGGCCGCAATCTTCACGTTCTGGCACGGCCAGATGTTGCCGCTGTTGGCGGAGCATCACCGCCCAACTACTGTGTTGATCAGCGATCATCGCGACGGCGAAATCATCACGCAAATCGTGAGCAGTTTTGGCTGTCGCGCCGTGCGTGGCTCGTCGTCAAAGGGGGCGGCTCGCGCGTTGCTGCAGTTGTCACGGACGTTGTCCGAGGGCCACGACATTGCCATTACGCCCGATGGCCCGCGCGGCCCGCGTCATGCCTTTGCGCCGGGTGCGTTGGTGCTGTCGCAGCGCACGCGCTCACCCATTGTGTTGCTGGCCAGTTACGCCGATCGCGTGTGGCGGCTCAACACGTGGGATGGGTTTGAAATACCCAAGCCCTTTGCGCGGGTCACGGTCGCCTATGGTGCACCGTTTGTGGTCGTTGGCGCGGATGTGCGTGAGGCGACGCTCGACACGGATGCGGTAACCGCGAAGCTCAATCAGCTTGGCGAGCAGGTGAGCCGGATAGCGCGCGGCCACATACACGCGTCGACCGGCCAGCCGACGTGAACAGCGTCGCCGCGCGGGAATACGTGTGAGGGCCGCGTCGATCGCTGAATGGGTGTGGGAGTCCACCAGTATTGGCGCGCGTATGTCACGCACGCTGCTGACACCGGCCTCCGCCTTGTTTGGTGCCGCCGTACATATCCGCAACCAGCGTTTCGATGCGGCGCTGGCACAGACCGCAGTAGGTGGATCGGGTCCCATTCGGCCAACGGGTCTGCCCGCACTCTCGGTCGGGAACCTGACGGTTGGTGGCACTGGCAAGACACCGGTTGCGGCGTGGTGTGCCCACGAACTGCGGAAGCGAGGAGCGCGGCCGGCTATCATCCTGCGCGGGTATGGCGATGATGAATGGAAGGTGCATGCGTTGCTGAATCCAGGCGTGCCGGTTGTGGTCTCGCCTGATCGACTGATGGGCATTACCCGGGCGAGCACGATGGGCGCGAATTGTGCGGTATTGGATGATGCCTTTCAGCATCGTCAGGCCGCGCGGCTGTCAGACGTCGTGCTCGTGAGTGCGGATCGTTGGACGGGGCGAGTTCGGCTGCTTCCCGGCGGTCCCTTCCGCGAGCCAATCACCGCACTGCGGCGCGCGACCGTTGTCGCGATGACGGTCAAGGCCGCGGGCGCTGATCGGGTTGACGAACTGGAAGCCGCGATTTCACAGGCTGCGCCGGCGGTCCCGGTGGCTGTGCTCCGGCTGGTGATGGGTCCGTTACATCTGGCGACCACGCTGCCCGCCCCCGACAAAGACGGCGCTTTGCGGGAACGCAAATTGGATCAGTCGGGGTTGCTGGAACGATCCGTCGAGTGGTTGGCAGGCCGCCGCCTGATTGCCGTGTCGGCCATCGGTGATCCGCGGTCGTTTGCCGGGCAGCTGACACGCGCTGGCGCCCAAATAACGGTCCGACGGTATCGCGATCACCACGCCTTTACCGTCGCCGATGCGGCGGCGCTGGCGCGCGACGCCGAGGGCTTGGACGGGGTGATTTGTACGCTGAAGGATGCGGTAAAACTTGGGCCGATCTGGCCTCGCGTGGCGCCGCCCCTTTGGTATGTTTCCCAGCAAGTTGTGGTAGAACGCGGCGCCTTGGCGCTGGACCGCGCACTGGCGCGGGTGCTCGTGAGCCCCGGGGCAGTCCGATTACCCGGACGCCACTAACGGTTTGCGAACGGTGCGCGTTGCCACGGCTCCCACCGCCGGCTGAACCCGGCCTATTCCCGCCGCCATGGCTATAGATCTCCTAAATACACACAGTATCGTTCAGCCCGACAAAGACCGGTTCCTCAATGAGGACAATCCGTTCGAGGGCATGATGTCGCGCTTTGACCGCGCTGCCGAGTTGCTGGACCTCGAACCCGGCATCTACAAAATTCTTCGCAATCCCGAAAAGCAGCTGATCGTGTCGGTGCCCGTGATGCTGGACAGCGGCGACGTGGAAGTGTTCACGGGGTATCGCGTGCTGTACAATACGTCGCGGGGACCCGCAAAGGGCGGCATCCGGTTCGACATGAAAGTCACGCTGGATGAAGTGAAGGCGCTCGCCGCCTGGATGACCTGGAAGTGCGCGGTTGTGAACCTGCCGTTCGGTGGGGCGAAGGGCGGCGTCATTTGTGATCCGCTCAAGATGAGCGTCGGTGAACTGGAACGCGTGACGCGTCGCTACACCAAAGGCATCATCTCACTGCTTGGTCCTGACACCGACGTGCCCGCCCCCGACGTGAACACCAACGAACGCGTCATGGCCTGGGTGATGGATACCTACTCCATGCATGTCGGTCGCACCGAGAATGCCGTCGTGACCGGCAAGCCGGTTGAGATGGGCGGTTCGCTGGGTCGCAAGGAAGCCACGGGCCGTGGCTGCATGCTGGTCACCAAGGAAGCCATGGCGCACCTGGGTATTCCAATGAAAAATGCCACGGTGTCCGTGCAAGGATTCGGCAACGTCGGGTCGATTGCCGCCAAGTTGCTGGCCGCCGAAGGGTGCAAAATTGTCGCCATTGGCGATCGTGGCGGTGCGTTTCACAACGCGAAAGGTATCGACGTCGCGAAGGCCATGACCTACGTTCAGAAGAACAAGACACTCGAAGGGTTCAAGGAAGGCACAGAAATCACAGCTGACGAATTGTTGACGTTGGAAGTTGATATTCTGGTACCGGCCGCCCTGGAGAATGTCATCACCACGAAAAACGCGCCCAACGTTCGCGCGAAGCTCATTTGTGAAGGGGCGAACGGTCCAACCACGGCTGCGGCCGATCCCATTCTGGACGAAAAGGGAATTTTTGTTATCCCCGATATTCTGGCCAACGCGGGTGGTGTGACGGTGTCGTACTTCGAGTGGGTGCAGGATCGCATGGGCTACTTCTGGTCGGAAATCGAAGTGAACTCGCGCCTCACGGACATCATGACCCGCAGCTTTCAGGAAGTGTTGTCGCTGTCCAAGCAGCATCGCGTGAACATGCGTACGGCGGCGTACATGTTGTCGATTAATCGCGTGGCCACCGTGCATCGTTTGCGCGGCATTTACGCGTAGGTAGCGCTGGTGCGTGTTTCGGTGTTGTCCGTCGGGAAGCCAAAATCACCATTGGCCGACGTCATTCACGACTACGAAACGCGCACGGCGCGGTATTTTGCATTGGATGTAATCGAAGTCAGGGAGGAGTCAGCGCGCGCCGTGACACCGGAACAGGTGAAGGATCGGGAAGCGGCGCGGTTGATAGAACGATTGCCGTCGGACGGGCTGGTGATCGCCTGCGACCCGGGTGGCGAGGTGTTTACGTCCGAACTGTTCGCCAGGTGGATGGCTGACCTTCGTGACCGGGCGCAGAATGCCGCGTTCGTGATTGGCGGCGCCTACGGGCTGGGAGAGACCCTCCGAGTGCGAGCGAACCGACGGCTTTCGCTCGCACCATGGACGCTTCCGCACGAACTCGCCAGGCTGGTGTTGATGGAGCAGTTGTATCGGGCTGGATCAATCAATCGCGGAGAACCGTACCACAAGTGAGCGATATCAGGCGATGTCCGAAGTAGCTGCGGGACCTTCTCCGACATCGCCGATGCCGGTGGTGCGCACAGAGCAATTAGGGGGCGGTGCGCTGTCGCGCGCACTGCAGGCCGGATTGACCGACGCGACGTGGGTTGCCGCGCGACCGGCCAATGTCAACGAATGGAAACGTGCCGCGCAACTGGTGCGACAACGGCATGCCGAGTCAGGCTGGCTGCGCGCGCTCGCCCCCGCATTCAATGCAACTGGTGAGGCCGAGGCGAGATTGCAACGGGCGGCTGCGTCGGGTGTGGTCGTGACCACTGGGCAACAACCCGGCCTCTTTGGCGGACCCACATACACGTGGAGCAAGGCCATCGCCGCCCTGGCGCTTGCGGATGAATTGGAGCAACAGTTGGGAATGCCAGTCGCGCCCGTGTTTTGGGCCGCCACCGACGATGCCGACTGGCCAGAGGCCGCTTCAACACACGTGGTCGGTGAGAGCGGATTGGCGACGCTTTCGTTATCTGGTCCGGCCACCGAAGCCATAGCGCTTGCCGACGTGGCACTGGGCGACCTGACGGTGCCGATGGCTCAGCTTCGCGCCGCGTGTGGGTCGGCGGCGTTCCCCGGCGTGCTGGAATTGATTGAGTCCGCATACGTCGAGCACGCAACGGTGGGGGCATCGTACGTGCAGTTGTTGCGCGGCATACTGGAACCGCTTGGCATCGCAGTGCTTGATGCGTCGCATCCGGCATTGCGTGCCTCGGCCGACCCGATTGTGCGTCGCGCGCTCACTGGGGCATCAACCATTGCCGAAGCACTGAAAGCGCGCGGGGCCGCCATTCGCGCGGCGGGGTTTGAACCGCAAGTCGATGATGTGGACGGCTTGAGCCTCGTGTTCCGCACCTCGCGCACCGATCGCGGCCCTGTGCGAGAGCGCGTGCCGCTATCCAACGCCGCGCGCACCGCGCGTGAAGCCGACGTCGGATCGCTTGGCCCGAACGTGTTGTTGCGTCCGGTGGTGGAGCGCGCGTTGCTGCCAACGGTGGCGTACCTCGCGGGCCCCGGTGAGTTCGCATACTTCGCGCAGATCTCACCCGTCGCGGCATCGCTGGGCGCCGACGTGCCGTTGGCCGTCCCGCGGTGGTCGGGCACTATCCTCGAACCGCAAACGCAGCGCGCGCTGTCGCGATTGAATGTGGAGAGTGCCGATTTCGATGACCCCCATGCTGTGGAATCCAAACTCGCAAAGGCGTCGCTGGATGAAGGCGTGGCGGACGCATTCGAACGCGTGCGACTCGCTGCAGAAACACAAATGCGGGCGTTGCAATCGGCCGTCCAGGACGCTGACGAAATCGTGGCGGTATCGGTCGTGGAGGGTGCCGGGCGCGACATCCTGCAGCGGCTTGATCGGTTGGAGCGCCGGCTGATTGCAGGCGCCAAGCGACGCGAAATTGCCTTGATGCGCGACATCGCGGTGGTGCGCGCAGCGGTGCGACCTCTTGGCCAGTCACCCGAACGTGTGCTCAACCTGGTGCCGGCATTGGCACGGTATGGGCCGGAGCTCTTGCTCGCTATGCGTGACTACGCGCGCGTGCATGCGGCGGCGCTTGTTTCTGGGGCTGCTGCGGATTGGTCGTGAATATCGGTGACGACGGTCGCACTGGTGGTGGGAGTAGTGCGGAGGCAGTGAACAAGGACCGTGGTGGTCGGGCCGCGAGGGTGGTGGGCGCAGGCATCTTGCTCAGCCGGCTGTCCGGGCTGGTGCGTACGTACTTCTTCGCGCGCTTCTTTGGATTGAGCATGGAAGGCGACGCCTTCCTGGCAGCGAGCAAGGTTCCGAACATCATGCGGAGTTTGTTTGGAGAAGGTGCACTCTCTGCTTCGTTCGTGCCGGTGTACAGCCGCATGCTGGCCAGAGGTGATGAGAAAGCCGCCAATGCGCTCGCTGGCGCGGTGCTTGGACTGCTGATGGCCGCCGTATCAATCATCACGCTCCTTGGTGTCGCCGCCGCTCCGTTTCTCACCACCATCTTCAATTGGTTCTTCGAAGGAGAGAAACGGGAGCTCACCATTCGGCTCACGCAGATCCTGTTCCCGATGACGGCGTTGATGGTGTTGAGCGGCTGGTGTCTCGGCGTTCAGAATTCGCATCGGCGATTTTTCTGGTCGTATGCCAGCGCGGCGATGTGGAATGTTGCGCAGATTGTCTTGCTCTTTGGCTGGGGAAGTCGCGCCGAATCAATGCAGCAGCTTGCGGTCTGGCTTGCGTGGGCCACGTTGGCCGGTTCGTTTCTGCAGGTGGCGGCACAAATGCCGGAAGTGCTCAAGCTTTTCCGACCGTTCCAAATCTCGCTGGATCGGACGGCCGCCGGAGTTCCCGATACGCTACGGAATGTTGTTCCAGTAATCTTCGCGCTGGGCGTGGTGCAGATATCGGGATTGATCGACCTGCAAATTGCGGGCCTGCTCCCGAATGGTGCGTTTTCCAGTCTGTCAAACGCCAACAATGTCGTGCTGTTGCCGGTGGCCCTGTTTGGCATCAGTGTTGCCGCGTCCTCGCTCCCGGAGTTTGCTCGCGAAGATCCGGCAACGGGGGGCGAAGCGTTGCTGGAGCGCCTGCGTGGAGGGTGGCAGCGCATCCTGTTCTACATCATCCCGAGTGCGGTCGCCTGCATTGTGTATGGTGACTTGATCGTCGGGCTGCTGTTCCGATCGGGGAAATTCGGTGGTGCCGAGCAGCAGCTTGTTCACGCAGTCCTCGCGGCGTACGCGGTCGGACTCGTGAGCTACGGCTCGGTTAAACTCTTGTCGTCCGTGCACTACGCGTTGCAGGACTACCAAACGCCGTTGCGAGCATCGGTTGCGAGTCTCGCGGTGTCCGCCGTGACTGCGATTATTTGTGTTTGGCCGTTTCGGAATTCCTTGTATGGCGCTGTAGGCATTGCGCTGGGAAGCGCGCTTGGCTCGTACGTGAATCTGGTGGTGCAAGTGCAAGGACTTCGCCGAAGGCTCGGCGCGCTGTATACGGCGGGCATGTGGGCGGGCACTCGTCGCATCGCAATTGCGACGATCGCCGGTGCACTCGCCGCGGCTCCGCTGCGGTACGTGCTGGGTTCAGACCAGCCATTGGTGGCCGCTCCTCCAACACTCGTCGCCTTTGGTTTGACGTATCTTGTTGTGGCGTGGCTGATGGGATCCGGCGAAGCCGCGCGTTGGCTGCGGCAACCAGTTCGAGGTGGTGCGAAGGCGTCATGAGCGAGGACCGAGGGCATGAAATCATGACGGCGACTACTTCAGCATCGATCGCCAGCGCTGAATCGGCGGAGGCAGCAGCGAATGCATCGCACGCCGCGGCGCTACCCGTGCAGGAAGCCGAAGCCGTCGTGATTGACGCGCTGGCCGCGCGCGGCGCACCGGCCATCGTGGTTTCGAAACTGATGCATTTGCCCAATACGCCTGGCGTGTACCTGTGGAAAGGCGACGATGGTGTGGTGTTGTACGTCGGCAAGGCGAAACAACTGCGCTCGCGTGTGCGCAGCTATTGGTCGCAAGATCACAACGCCAGCCCGAAGACACGCGGGCTGCTGCGCAAGGTGCGCGATGTCGACACCATCGTGGTGCCGAGCGAAGCGCATGCACTCATTCTGGAAGCCACCCTTATCAAGGAGTATCACCCGCGTTTCAACATCGCGCTGCGGGATGATAAATCGTATCCGTACGTCAAGGTGACGGTCGCCGAGCCGTTCCCGCGCATTGTCGTGACTCGGCAAGTGCTTGATGACGGCGCGCGGTATTTCGGTCCGTACACCGATGTGGGTGCGATGCGGCGGGCGCTCAACGTGGTGAAACGCATATTCACCGTGCGTTCGTGCCACTACGACTTGCCCAACAGTGCGCCGGAGCGGCCGTGTCTCGACTACTTCATCAAGCGCTGCCAGGCGCCGTGTGTGGCTCTGCAGACCCGCGAAGACTATGGCGCGATGATTGACGAGGTTCTCTGGTTCCTCGAGGGACGCACCAGCGACGTCGTGAAACGCGTCAAGGCGCGCATGTTCGAGGCGTCAGAGCGGCTGGACTTCGAACAAGCGGGCGAATTGCGTGATGCGTTGCAGCGCCTCGAACATCTGGAGGAGCCAACGGTCGTCATGGAAGTAGCAGGTGGCGATCGCGACGTCGTCGGGTATGCGCGCGATGGCGAAGATGCGTGCGTCACCGTCCTGCGCATTCGGAACGGCAAATTGCTCGCGCGTGATCACCGATTGGTCGAACACGCCGAAGGCGAGGAAGATGGCGCGGTGCTGGGTGCCTGTCTCGCGCAGTGGTACCGCACCATTGCAAACCGTGCGCCCGCACTGCTGGTACCGTTTGAGTTTGAAGACCTCGCCGTTCTGGAAGCCTCCTTGGGTGACACGCGCATTCGAGTGCCGCAGCGCGGACCACGTCGCGCGCTTGTCGATTTGGCAGATAAAAACGCCCAACATCTGCTGGAGGAGTTTAAGCTGGCATCGCAGGAAGCCGACGAGCGGGCCGGTGATCCCGTCTATGAGTTGCAGCGCGAGCTTGGGTTGTCCAGAGTGCCGCGGTCGCTGGTGTGCTTCGACATTTCCCATGCGCAGGGGACCGATACGGTCGCGAGTGCGGTGTGGTTTGAAAACGGTCGTCCCAAACGTGCCGAATATCGCAAGTTCAAGGTCGCCACGGTCGAAGGGATCGACGATTTCGCGTCGATGAAGGAAGTGGTCACGCGCTTCTTCGTGCGGCGTGTTGGGGAGGGCAAGCCGCTGCCGGATTTGGTGGTGATTGATGGTGGCAAGGGCCAGCTCAGTTCGGCCAGAGCGGCGCTGGATGCGCTGCACCTGGAATCGCAACTCCTGATCAGCCTGGCCAAACGCGAGGAGGAGATATTCCTGCCTGGCCGCTCGGAGTCCGTTCGGCTGCCGCGTCGTTCGCCTGCGCTCCGGATGTTGCAGCAGGCCCGTGATGAGGCGCATCGCTTTGCGATCACGTTTCAGCGAAAGAAGCGGGCGGCGCGCACGCTCACGTCGGAGTTGCTCAAGATTCCGGGCGTTGGGCCAAACAAGCGTCGAGCCTTGCTGTCCGCGTTTGGTAGCGTGCAAGGCGTACGAGACGCGTCGTTGGAGGAAATCGGCAAGGTGCCCGGATTCAGCGTGGCTAGCGCGCAGCGCATTCACGCGGCGTTGGGGGTGACCGTGGCTGGCGATGAGCTGGTCGGCCCTGTACCAGTGGCGGAGGATCAAAACGCCGTTGATGCGGACGTTCCCATTGATAGGGCGCACGATCGGGATGGCCTTTCCCCAGACGCTCCGCTTTTCACAAGATCAGAGTGACTTGGCGCCAAGTATTAATCACTCATTGATTGATTCCAGGCGATTCTGGTTCGGGTAAGATCTGATATCGGTCAAAGTGTCGGCTCTGACCCAAACCTGTTTGCCACTACCTTGTGGTCGAAGTGGCTACGAGCCACTGGAATGCCGCTCGAACAACCTCAATACCTCGTCGACCCGATGCCTCCACCACTCCCACACTGGACTCTGCGCTGCTCCCGCTGCGAAACACCTGCCGACATCGTGGGGGCCAGCGTCTGCGCGGCATGCGGCCAGCCTCTGTTTGCCTATTACGCGCCGGTGCCCAACGACACGCCACTGGTGGACCGGTGGGACGCGTGGCGCTATGCGCCATTCCTGCCGCTCCTCGCGGGTGAAAATCCGGTCTCCTTGGGCGAAGGCCTGACGCCGCTGAAAGCCGCTCCAGAACTTGCCGACGCACTTGGCGTGCGACGCTTGTGGATTAAGGACGAATCCCAGAATCCAACCGGTTCGTTCAAGGCCCGGGGAATGACGACGGCCGTTACGCGTGCGAGAGGGGCGGGCGTTCCAGGCCTTGTGGTGCCGACAGCGGGAAATGCTGGAGCGGCGCTGGCCGCCTACGGTGCCGCAGCCGGCCTCCCGGTTCGCGTTTTTGCGCCCGGGACCACTCCGCGTCCAATACTCGATACGATTGAGGCAATGGGCGCCACACTGATTCGCATTGATGGGCACATTGGCGATGCGGGCAAGCTCGCTATCGCGTATGCCGCGGAAACGGGCTACTTCAACATTTCAACCTTACGCGAGCCCTATCGCGTGGAAGGCATGAAAACCATGGGGTTCGAGCTGGCAGAACAACTGGGTTGGAGGCTCCCGGATGTGATCGTCTATCCAACCGGCGGCGGTGAGGGCACCATTGGAATTTGGAAGGCCTTCAACGAACTCGGTGCAGGCGGCTGGCTTCCTGAAGGCTGGCGGCAGCCCCAGTTTGTCGTCGCGCAGGCCGAAGGTTGCGCGCCCATTGCGCGCGCACACCGTGAAGGCCTGCGGGAGGCCTCCCCGTGGGTTGACCCCAAGACCTATGCAGCCGGCCTTCGCGTGCCGTCGCCGCTGGGCGATAAACTGCTGTTGCGCGCCCTGCAGGAAACGCACGGCACCGCGGGTACGGCTACCGAGGACGTCATCCGAACAGCAACGCTCGAATTGGCCACGGCTACCGGCATTGATGCGGCCCCTGAAGGCGGCTGCGCGCTGGCCGTCTTGCGGGATGCCATTCACGACGGTCGCATTTCGCGCGACGCGGAGTGCGTGATTTTTAATACCGGCAGCGGCGCGTCGTACCGCGAGTAAGGGCGGTTTAGGCCAATCGGTTTTTTCCCAGAAACCACCCGTAGGTAGGCTGGGGTGTGAAGGGCCGAAGTCTATGTAAACAATTGACTTCGGACCTTCTGGTTCTTACATTTTCTCAAGTGGGCGGCGGCTGTGAGCCGCCGCCTCTTGTGTTTCAAGAGGATCGCCGGCACGACTCGGTCTGCACGGCCGCATCCTCTTTTTTCGTATTCGCCATGGTTCGCGTCACGCGAGTTCTCCCGGGCAGTATCGCCGAACAGATCGGCATCGAGCCGGGAACAGAACTCCTCTCCATTAACGAGCGGCCGTTGGATGACTTCCTTGATTGGGAGTTTCTGACAGCTGAAGAGGCGTTTGTGCTGGCCGCGCGTTTGCCGGACGGTACACTGGTGGAGTACGATATTGAGCGCGATGAGCAGGACACCATGGGCGTCGAATTGGCACCGCCTATTGTTCGCCGCTGTGCGAATCGCTGCGAATTCTGTTTTATCGAAGGGCTGCCCAAGGGCCTGCGCAAGCCGCTCTATGTGCGCGATGACGACTATCGGTTGTCCTTCGCGTACGGAAATTTCGCGACGTTGTCGAACGTGAAGGACCGCGACATCGCGCGAATTCTCGAGTACCGGTTGTCCCCGCTGTATGTGTCGGTGCACGCGACGGGGTGGGAAGCACGGAAGGTGCTGCTCAACAATCCGCGCGTGCCGAATATCGTCGAGCAACTGACGCAGCTGGCCGCAGGCGGTATCCAGTTCCACGCCCAGATGGTGATCGTACCGGGTGTGAACGACGGGCCGGTGCTCGAGCAATCGTTTGCCGACCTGTACGCCCTGGATGACGCGGTATTATCGGTCGCGATTGTTCCGGTTGGTCTGACGCAGTTTTCACACTTGTACACCGGCCAGTCGATGGACCGCGACCATGCGGCGACGCTACTGGATGGGGTCAATCGCTGGGCAGAACGCGCACTGGCAGAACGCGGAGATCGCTGGGTATACGGCAGTGATGAGTTATACCTGCTGGCTGGACGTGAATTACCGGACGCGGCGTTCTACGGCGAATTCCAGCAGATTGAAAACGGGGTCGGTGCGGTGACCTCACTGCGCGAACGGGTGAAAAACGGCTTGTCGCAGCTGCCCCGTCTTGACGGACAACGTATTGGCGTCGTGACAGGCGTCAGTATGGCGCCGCTCATGCCGGAGCTGTTGCAACAAATCTCGCAGGCCACGGGCGCGGAATTTGTGCTGATTCCCGTTGAAAACTCGTTATTTGGTCCCACGACAACGACGGCTGGGCTGCTGGTTGGTGCAGACTTTCGCCGCGCCTTGTCCAACCGGCATGATCTCAGCTTCGCGCTGATTCCGGCGGAATGCATTAACGACAACGGCTTGTTTCTCGACGAAGACTCATTCATTGCCATGCGTGCAGCCATGCCGATGCCGGTCTTCCCCTCGTACGATTTCATCGATGCACTGGCCTCTGAAGGGCAGTGTGCCATACACACCGCGGCATGAATCTCCCTGTTGTTGCTATTGTCGGTCGGCCGAATGTCGACAAGTCCCAGCTTTTCAACCGCATTGTGGGCGATGTGGCGGCCATCGTCAGTGACGAGGCCGGTACCACGCGAGATCGCCACTTTGCGCAAGCAGAGTGGGCCGGCCGCCATTTCTGGCTGGTCGATACGGGTGGTATCACGGAGACCATGCACATTCCGATTGACCACGAGATCAGGAAGCAGGTGGAGCAGGCCATTGAAGAGGCCGATCTCATGTTGCTCGTGGTCGATGCGAAAAACGGATTGCATCCCAGCGACCGCAAGATGGTCGACATGTTGCGGCTGGCGAGGAAGCCCTGGGTGCTCGTGGCCAACAAGGTTGACGATCCATCCAGCGCCGACTTCTACGAGTTTTATGAGCTCGGTGCCGGCGATCCCATTCCGGTTTCGGCCCAGAACGGCAAAGGCTCCGGCGATATGCTCGATGCCGTCATCGCGCAAATTCCTGACGCACCCGAGCAGGCACCGGAAACCGTGCGCGTCGCGGTTGTGGGCCGGCCCAACGTGGGAAAGTCCTCGTTCGTGAACAAGCTGCTGGGTGAAGATCGACTCATCGTGAACGACGAAGCGGGCACCACCCGAGACGCGATTGATGCGCCCCTCAAGTATCACGACACCAACCTGGTATTTGTGGATACGGCCGGTTTACGTCGGCAGTCGAAAGTGGATGAAGGCGTGGAGTTTTATGCCACCCTTCGCACACGGCGTGCCATTGACTCATCGGACATTTGCATTCTGATGATCGATGCGACGCAGGGACTGGAGAATCAGGATCTGAAAATTGCGACGCTGGCCTGGGAAGCGGGCCGCGGGTTGATCATCGTGGTGAATAAGTGGGACGCGTACGAGGACAAGACAGAAAAGAGCACGAACAAGTTCAAGAAAGACGCGCTTGAAAAAGCGCCCTATTTGACCAACGTGCCGTTTCTGTTCACGTCGGCGTTAACGGGACTTCGCGTGAACAAAGTACTGGACATTGTGGTGGCGGTGGAAGAGCAGCGCCAGCGCCGCATCAGCACGTCGCAGGTCAACGAGGCGCTGCAGGAATTGCTGGCCCGTTTGCAACCACCGCAGGCCTCAGGCCGCGAAGTGAAATTGAATTATGCGACGCAGGTGGAGGTGGCCCCACCGACTATCGCGATTTTTGGTAACAATCCAGACGCAATACCCGAACACTATTTGCGTTTCCTTCACAACGGCTTTCGCTCGAAGTGGGGGTTTCTGGGAACACCGCTTCGTATCATCATGCGCCGCAAGTCTTCCGAATGACCCTGGTGATTGCGCTGTGTGTGTTGGCGGCGTACGTGGTCGGCTCCTTTCCCACCGCGTTGCTGGTGGGAAAGGCCAACGGAATTGATTTGCGCACGGTGGGTTCGGGAAACCTGGGCGCGACGAACGTACTGCGCACAATCGGATGGAAGGCCGGATTGCTGGTGTATGTCGTAGACATGGTGAAGGGCGTGTTGCCGGTTATCGCCCTTCCGCCACTGGCCGGCCTCACTCGCGGTACACCGTGGCCCGTGGTATTTGGACTGGCAGCCATCGTGGGTCATGTGCGCCCTGTGTTCCTGCTGGGTAAGGGCGGCGGAAAAGGCGTGGCGACTGCAAGCGGTGTATTTCTCGGGCTGGCTCCCATTCCTGCGGTCATTGCCTTTGTCGCGTTTGTTATCACGACTGCCATTTCGCGCTTCGTATCGCTCGGTTCTCTGGTGGGTTCGGTTGCGCTGGTGGGGGCCATGTGGATCCATGAGCACGGTATCTCCCCACTCTTCCTTGTCACGGCCGGCGTTGCGGCGTTTGTGTTTTTCACACATCGCGAAAACATTGGCCGATTGCGCAGCGGTACTGAGCGGAAAATTGGTGCGCCCAAGAACGGTGGCTCCGGCTCCGGCTTACCCGGTTCTGCGCCGGGAGAAGGCCGTTGAGCGAGGTGCTGCGGTGCGCGGTCATTGGTGGCGGCGCGTGGGGCACAGCCATTGCCGATCGCCTGGCACGCAACGGACACGACACGCATCTCTGGGCACGCGAATCGGACGTGGTGGACGCCATCAACACGCAACATGAGAATTTGCGTTTTCTGGCCGGTGCAAAATTGGGGCAAACGCTGCAGGCCACTGGGGATATGCGTGCTGCGCTGCATGGTGCCGAGGTGGTCCTGTACGCGGCGCCGTCACACGTGTTGCGTGGGGTGGTGTCGGCTGGGCGCAACCTGATCGGACCGAACGCCGTGTTGGGTGTTGCCACCAAGGGCATCGAGCGCGAATCGCTGATGCTCATGACGGAAGTTGTGGAACACGAGGCCCCGAACTTTCCGGTTGTCGCTTTGAGCGGGCCAAGTTTTGCGGCGGAGGTGGCGGCCGGCCAACCAACGGCCATCGTCTCGGCGTCGTCCAATCTGGAAGCCGCGCGTCGCATCCAGCGTGCGCTAAGTTCGCCGGCGTTTCGCGTATACTCCACCGACGACGTAGTGGGGGTTGAACTCGGCGGCGCCCTGAAGAATGTCATGGCGGTCGCCACTGGAATCCTTGACGGTCTCGGGCTGGGCTACAATCCGCGCGCCGCATTGATCACGCGCGGGCTTGCCGAGATGACACGCCTTGGTGTCGCACTCGGCGCCCGTGCCGAGACCTTTGCCGGCCTTGCTGGGCTCGGTGATCTTGTGCTCACGTGTACCGGCGCGTTGTCGCGCAATCGAGCCGTTGGCGTGGCCATTGGACAAGGACAAACACTCGAATACGCGTTAGCGGGAAAAGATACGGTCGCCGAGGGCGTCATCAACACGCAAAGTGCCAAGGCACTGGCCAATCGGCTGGGGGTTGAGATGCCTATTGTTGAAGCCACGCACCGCATCTTGTTTGATGGGCAAGGACCGCGTGAAGCCATCGTCGAACTCATGGGGCGCGAACTGCGCTCTGAACGCGACTGAGCCACTGACATGCTGAAAGGTGAACCCGTACAGGAGTTCTACTCGATTGGTGAAGTGTGTGCGCTGACGGAACTCAAGCCACACGTGTTGCGTTACTGGGAAAGCCAGTTCAAAGTGCTCAATCCCGCAAAGAATCGTTCAGGCAATCGTGTGTACGCGCGCCGTGAAGTTGAACTGATTTTGCTGGTGAAACATCTGCTGTACACCGAGAAGTACACCATTGACGGCGCGCGTCAGAAGCTGGACGAACATCGCAAGGGTGGTTCGCTTCGGGCGTCCGCGCGATCGGCGCTGCAGATTGAGGCCATCGAAGCGCTCGAACGCGACGTCGAAGCGTTGCAATCCATACTCGAAGGCAAAACCATTAAGACCCCAACGTGAGCACTCCGCTGCGCATTCTCTTAAGCAATGACGATGGCATTCTGGCCAAAGGTTTGCAGGTCCTCGAAGCGGCTGCCGAATCACTCGGCGAGCTGTATGTCGTCGCACCCGATCGCGAACAAAGTGCCACCAGCCATTCACTGACCTTGCATCACCCATTGCGTCCGGTGCAACTGGGCGAACGGCGCTGGCAGGTTGATGGCACGCCTACTGATTGTGTCATGGTGGCGTGTGCGGCGCTGCTTCCCGGGCGGCCGGACTTTGTGTTGAGCGGCATCAATCACGGGTCGAACATGGGGGAGGATGTGTTGTACTCCGGGACAGTAGCGGCCGCCATGGAGGGGCTGGTGCTCGGCATTCCGTCCATTGCGCTTTCGTTTGCGGGAAGCGTGTTACGCGCCGACGCCTTGATTGAGACGCAGACGGCTGCGGTGACTGGCTTGCTGCAACATCTGTTGACGCTCCCCGTGTTTCCGGCCGAAACATTGCTGAATGTCAATATTCCCGCAGTGCCGTCCGATCAGATCAAGGGCATTCGACTCACGCGCCTGGGTCGTCGCGTTTTCAGTGATTCGCTCACCCGCATGAAAGATCCGTGGGGACGTGACATCATCTGGTTGGGGGGTGGCAGTGTGCAATGGACGGGCCCCGATGATTCAGACTTTCGCGCCGTGGCCGACGGGTACATCTCTGTAACGCCGCTGCATCTGGATCTCACACATCGTGATGTGCTTGCAACAGCCGAGGAATGGTGGCGGACTCCCTAGAACTCGAATTTCGTGGTGCACGGCGCCACCTGGTCGAAACGCTGCAGGACAAAGGCATTCGCGACCTGGGCGTGTTGCGCGCGATTGATTCCGTGCCCCGCCATTTGTTCGTGCCTCCCACGGTGCGGGGACGAGCGTATGTGGACTCGGCGTTGCCCATTGGTTCCGGCCAAACCATTTCGCAGCCCTACGTACACGCCCGCTCATTAGAACACATGGCGCTGACGGGAACGGAACGGGTTCTGGAAATTGGCACGGGTTCTGCCTATCAAACGGCCTTGCTGTCGCAATTGGCTGCGCAGGTATTTTCGGTCGAGCGCGTACCCGAGTTGCTGGACCGCGCACGGAAATTGTTGTCGCAGCTTTCCATCTCCAACGTATCGGTATCCTTGGGCGATGGAACGCTGGGATGGCGCGCGTATGCGCCGTACGACGCAATTGTTGTTGGGGCAGGAGCCCCCAAAGTACCGCCGGCCCTGGAGGAGCAACTGGCCGAAGGGGGACGGCTCCTCATCCCGGTTGGTGATCGCGATCAGCAGATGCTGGCGTTGTTCACCAGGCGAGGCGCCCGATTGGAGCGTCGTGACATAGAGCCCGTCCACTTCGTCCCCCTAATTGGGGCGGGCGGTTGGCCGTCCTGAGCGTGCTGGCACGCCGCTGAATTGCATCGGCGTGTCATTCCGCGCATCTTCGCCAACGTGGAGTTCTCATGATCGGCCCATCCCGTAGCACCACCTCACTCGCCGAGTCACTGCGTGCCCCGTACGCGGCGCCGCAGACTGTTGCAAACGCCCAACTGCTGGGTGGTGGCAACAGCCCGCCGCCGCTGGTGCCGTATGTACCGCGCGAATTTCGTGAACTCGCACACCGGGATGTGACCGTGTTGCCCGCGGCGCAACGCTCAACATTGACCGGTGCGCCCGGACCTGACGCCCAACGAAGCACCGAAGCGTGGGCCACCGACGAAGTGATTGCGCATTTTGGCGACGTGGACCAGGAGGCGATACCTCAACCTGGACTCACCGTTGAATTCCACGTTGACTTGAACGCAACATGGTTAGTTGAAGCAGAGTTGCAGAATGAAGCAGAATTGGAGGTTGCCGATGTGGTGAAGCGTGAACCGAATGCAGACCTCCCGTGGATTGACGCGTACACTGAGGAAGGGCCAGTGGCTGACGAGACGTGGCCGCTTGGAGAGGCGGGAAAGCGACTTGACGAGCTCACAGAATCGCTCTCTTCGCTTGACGCGTCCCGTGCGCGTCAGGACGTCACCAATAGCGCCAACAACGCGAACCTGGCGAGTTCGAGTGAAGCGCCGCTTCCTATGTGGAATGAGGACGAGTGGATTGATATCATGCCGACGACTTTGCCTGTACTTGACCAGCCACTTTCGCGAGACGTGGACCAGTCCAGCACTGCGGACGTGGACCAGTCCAGCACTGCGGACGTGGACCAGTTCAGCAATGCGATGGATGCATCGTTGCACGTGGCAAGCGGAGCAGAGTGGACGGCGCGGGCGCTTGAGGCGTTGGCACAGCGAATTCGCGTCGGTGAAGTGCAGGTGCCCGAGGCGCGACCGGACGTGGCGCAGGAGGCTCTGCTGGCCGGGGTGTTGGCCTCGATGTTGGGCTGGCGCCAGTAATGGGGGCCCCCCCAACTCAGCAGGTTCATCATCTGTTGGTTGTGGGGCGGGTGCAGGGGGTGGGATTCCGCTGGTTCACCCGCGAGCGCGCCAGAAGGCGCGGATTAAGCGGCTGGGTGCAAAATCGGCCGGACGGCAGTGTCGAGGTGCTTGTGTCAGGAATCGGTCCGGTTCTGGCCGACTTTTTGTCTGAGCTTGCCCGGGGGCCTACAGGGGCAGTGGTGGAAGCTGTGCAGATGCTGGTTGCGCCGGATATTTTGCAGTCGGATGAACCGCTGCCATATCCGTTTCAGATTGTAAAGCCACCGCTGCCATGACTTCGTCGCTTGCGTCCCGACTCGAACAGACACTGCGCACCGTGCCTGATTTTCCGAAACCGGGCATTCAGTTCAAGGACATCACGCCACTACTGGGTCGTCCTTCGCTGATGACGGAAGTGGTCGTGGCCTTGTGCGCGCCGTTTCGCCACAGCCGAATCACACATGTGGTGGGCATTGAGAGCCGCGGATTTCTGTTCGGAGTGCCCGTTGCGCTGCTTTTGAATGTGCCATTCGTTCCTGCGCGCAAATCCGGCAAACTGCCCATGCCCACCGTGCGTGAGTCTTTCACGCTTGAATACGGATTGGATGTACTCGAAGTCCATGCCGATGGACTGCCCAGCGACTCACGGGTCCTCATTGTGGACGACATACTGGCTACCGGAGGAACCGTCGCAGCCACCTGCCGAATTGTGGAACGCATGGGGGCAACGGTCGCCGGCATCAGCGTGCTGGGTGAAATTGCCGGGCTTGGTGATCCGCAATTGCTGGCTGGAAGACACGTCAGCGCCTTGCTTTCGTTCTAGGCCCAGCTGGCGATTATATTCGGCACGTTGGCGTGTCCTCGTAGCTCAGTTGGATAGAGCGCAAGTTTCCTAAACTTGAGGCCGCAGGTTCGATCCCTGCCGGGGACATTGGCTGTTTTTTGGGGGTGTGTTCGCGAGATCCTGTCGAAAAGCTTAAAAAATCACAGGCAATTCCGGGTAAGCGCACTCGACGTAGAGGGCACTGAATGGCTAAATTCAACGGCTACTCCCGGAATTCCTGATAAGAGCGCATTCCGAAGGCGCTCTTCACCCCAACTCGTCTGAAGCATGGCGCAGGCCCCACGCTCTTCCTCTCTGTCCGGCGGGTCTGACGACCCGCTTGAAAATCTCACGATGTGGCTTCAGGCCAATTCGAAGCCATTGTTGATAGGGGTTGCGGGCGCAGCGGTAATCGCCGCAGGCATTTTCGGGTATCGTTACTTGAGTGCCTCCAAGGTTGCGGAGGCGTCCAACGCCCTTTACCAAGCGCAGGTGCCACTGCTTCAAGGCAACCTGCCAGAAGCACAAGCCGCGCTGCAGAAGGTGTCCACCCGGTACAGCGGGACGCGCTCGGGCGATCAGGCCTCATTGTTACTGGCACAGGCGCTGTACGACCTGAAGCAGCATCAGGGCGCCATTACCATGCTCGAAAAAGGGCGAGGCTCGGCCGCGGCCGATACGCGACCTTCCTTCGATGCCATGATTGCAGCCGGCTATGAAGGGTTAGGCAATATGGAAAAGGCGGCCGAGTACTACGGAAAAGCTGCCGACGGTGTGACCGCGCCCACAGAGAAGCAACAGCACAAGACGGCGCAGGCACGCAGTCTGATGTTGGCCGGAAAGCTTGACGAGGCCAAGAAGATTTTTCTGGAGCTTTCCGAAGATTCCAATTCGCAGTATGCCCAGGAAGCTCGGGTGCGCCTTGGCGAAATTGCTGGCGCGGCCATCAAGTAAATCCCGACCACGCGGGTGTGATTCGTTGAACTTCCGGCGTACGGCGCACTGAGGCAACGACATCACGAGTTCAAGAACCAGGGGGGCCGGACTGCGCAATGCGTGGACCGGCCTTTTGTTTTCAGGTTCAAAGCTGTGGCCAGAACTGCCAGAGCTGGTGCTGACATTTTAGGGTCTCCAAGGCGACAGAGGGCAGCCACCAGAGTAATTGAGATTGCGCATAATACATGTTATGTAAACTAACCATGGTGGATAACTGTGGACAAATGTGGGAGAATTCGTGGCCTCCAAGTGCCAGAGACTGGCATAAGTGCTTGCTACTAAGCCACTTAGGGAGATCTTGCAAACCACCATCTGAACTATTCCGTCACGTTCCTAAGAACTGTACACCTGTCCACAATGAAAAAGACAAATTGTTTGGCAAAACTCGGTCAATCAGACCGGAAGCAATATCGCCCCCGTTTCGCCACGAAATACGACGCGGCCTTCGCCCCGCAACGACGGTCGAAAGGCGCCAGAGATTACCGTGTCCGGACGAAGGGTTACGGTCGCCAGCCGTCCAGAGGACGTCCACAATGCCACGGGTGATTCAGCCAGTTCCCAGATGACCAACAAAATGCCCGCCGCGATTGAACCAGTGCCGCATGCGAGAGTCTCGCCCTCAACGCCCCTTTCAAATGTTCTGTATCGCCACGACCCCTTGGCAGTTCGGGACACAAAATTAACGTTTGCTCCCTGCGGGCCTGTCCACTGGTGGCGGCGCAATTCAGCTCCCCGCCCCTGGACGTCAACGGTCTGCACGTCGTTGCACAGGACGACCAGATGTGGCACGCCGACCACCGCAAAGCCAATGCGGAGCTCATCTGGCAACCGTTCGATGTTTGCCGAGGCATTGACATTCACCACCGGTTCGAGGTCGATTTCCGGAGTTCCGTTGACAATTCGGCTATGGATGAGTCCGGCATCGGTCCACAGGGACAAGCCATCGGCGCTTCCTAATTGAAGCTCGACCGCCATGGATGCTGAGCACAGCGTGGCATTGCCGCAGAGATCGGCGGCCGATCCGTCGCTGTTGTAGTAATGAATTCGGGCGTCTGCGCCGTTGGGCTTGGCTTCGAGCAAGACTACACCGTCAGCCCCTATCCCATTGTGGCGATTGCAGATAGCCTGTATCACCTGAGGCTGCGTGACAAGGCTGCCATCCACGCGGCGTGCGTCGAACACGACAAAATCGTTGCCCGATCCGGTCATCTTGGCGAACGGAATTCCAGCAAGGCGCGATACTGCCCGATCAGTCATATGAAGCGCGGGCGGCGCTACACCCAGTTCCGGATTGACCAGTACCGCAGTCGCCATACCATCCAGACGGCTTCGCGCACAATGCCCTTTGACATCTTCGACTGCCCTTCTGTGCGGTCATGGAAGACAATCGGGATTTCCGCAATGCGAAACTTCTTTTTCCAGGCGCGGAAACTCATTTCAATTTGAAACGCGTAGCCGTTTGACTTCACTTCCGTGAGCGGAATGGCTTCCAGCACCTGGCGGCGGAAACACTTGAACCCGCCCGTGCCATCCCACAGGCGAAGTCCAGTAACCCGTCGCGCGTAGATATTGGCGGCATACGACAACAACAGACGCGAAATCGGCCAGTTCACGACAGTGACCTTCCCGTCCCGGTAGCGTGATCCCAGCACCAGGTCGGCATTTCGGATGGCGGCGAGAAATTCGGGGAGGTGCGATGGGTCGTGCGAAAAGTCCGCATCCATTTCGAAGATGTACTGGTACGGCCGAGCCAATGCCCAGTCGAACCCCGCGAGGTAGGCCTTGCCCAACCCCTCCTTATTGGCCCTGTGCAGGACGTGGACGCGAGGGTCGGCGGCCGCCATGGCGTCCGCCAGCTGTCCCGTGCCGTCCGGAGAGTTGTCGTCGACAACCAACACATCCAGGCGCTCATCCTGGGTCAGGATGAGAGGGACGATTCTGGTGATGTTCTCGCGTTCGTTGTACGTCGGCACGATAACAACACCCCGTTCATGAAGAGCGAGCGAACCGCGCGGCAGTGACGGGCTATTGGTCATGCCGCGGACAGTTTTGCGTGCTTTCTGCGGTCTATCACGAACCCTGCGGCACAGGCCAGCACGGCCAGCAGCACCGCTATCAGGGTAATCATTTTGCCGCGCTCGTAGGGCTCACTGACGAACCGCAGCGAGACGGAGCGCGCGTTGGGCGGCAGAGGAATGCCCATGATGGTGTAATCGGCGCGGGAGACGGGAACGGCCTTCCCATCTACTTCGGCCTGCCATCCTGGGTAGTAATTCTCAGAGACGACCAGAGCGGAACCGGCTGGAACCGTGCCGTCCAGCTGCATGTCAATTGCTCCGGGGTCGTACCGGGAAAATTTCACCGTGATGGAGAGCGGTTCGGGCAATGCGGTTGTCGCGGGTTCTGCTGTGGCCGTGGAGGCCGAATCGAAAATGACGGCCCGCTTCACGTTGAACAGCGGGTTGAGCACCGTGGCAAGTGTCGAGGCGTCACCGGCCTTGACGATCATTGGTGCCACCCACGCTGCAGGCTGGTCGCCCGGCAGGCGGTAAAGAAACGTCATGGTGCCGGCGGCGTTCCGCACGGGTCCTGCTACCAGCGTCGACCCCGGAAACGGCACCTCAGCGAGGTTGGTGTACAGGTATCGCGCGTTGGTCAACGCCCAGAAGTTGGGATTCGCCAGCGACTGCATCCCGTCCTCCTTGCCGGTCAGTGCCTGATATCTGCCGAGTTCATTGCCATGGTAGCCAAGCACGCCGCGCACCTTCAAATGCATGAGGGCGTCGCCCAGGATGAACGGGTCGTGGGAGGCCAGGTTGTTGCTTAGCGCAATGGCGATGACGCGACCGGGTTCTTTCTCATTCTGCAGATATTGCACGATTGCATCGGGCGCGTACAGCTTCTCCGCGCGTTCGGAAAACATCCAATAGCGGCGCTCGATGCTCCAGAGGTCGATGGACAAGACCCCAAGCAATGCGAAGCCGGCCACCTTGGCCGACATCATTTTGCGGGACACCGCGATAATGATGGCGGCCACGACAAAGACAAAGAATGCGGAGCGCCACGCACCAACGGTGACGTCCGAGGCATTGGCGAGAATGGCATCGCCGCGCTGATCACCGAGCAGTGACATGGCCATACCCGTGAAGCCATCTGCCATGGCGACGAATGCTACCGCGACCGCCAATCCGGACCAGATGAGCGCGTAACGTACGCTGGCCTTGCCAGCCAATACCCGTTCCGCACCAAACGCTGCCAACACCGCCGTTGAAAAACCAACAACGTACAAGATGGTGCTCGGCGCCCGGAAATATTTGGTGCCTGGCACCAAAGCGTAAATGAGCTGATAAAAAGGCGTGCTGCCACCCAAGGCCCACAGTAGCGAGACCACGAATGCGCCCAACCAGAACCAACCATGGCGGCGATTCCGATTGGCAGCCCCCCCGCCAATTCCCAAACCAGCCAGCACCAAGGCGACTACCCCGAGGTATTCACTGTGAAAGTGAATGCCGTTTCGCCCCCAGTACTTGTCCAGAATTCCAGAGAACTGTGGGAGATAGAAATTGATGGTTTCTTCTATGGGCAACGAATAACTGGTCGCGTATTCGTACCCTTTTCCCCCCGATCGCGGCGACCATGGTACGTACTCCATCACCGGCAAATACTGAATCGCTCCGATGGCGCCGCCTATGACAACAGCGGCGAGGGCAAGGCCCAGGCGCGTGACACGCTGCTTGTTGTCCTTCGGCGATGCACTGCTATGGGGACTGCCCGGCACCGCAGTTGGCGAAAGGGCAAGGAAGAGCGAATACGCGCCGGTGGTGAGCAGCATGTATTGCAACAACTGCGGATGCGGCGACAGCACGCCGAGCCCCACGACCAGCGCCATCAGGCCCCATGCCACTGCACGGCCATCGCGAATTCCCCGCACCGCGCACCACAGGGCCGCCGGCAACAACGCACTGACGAACAATTTGCCGTCATGTCCGGGCGAGGCGTACGCCGCCACCGGACCGGCGAGCATATAGGCAATTCCACCAAAACTGGCGGCCGGCAGTGACAGCCCTGACGCGCGCAGAAAGCCGGCGGTAAAGAAGCCAGCCAGTACCAGATGGATGACAAAGCCCCAGGTCATCGCAATGTCTGTCGGCATGATCATGCGCAACAGAAACGTCGGATAAAAGATGTCTCCATGCATGGCCGCGACGTACGGCATGCCGCCAAACTGATACGGATTCCAGAGCGGGAAACCGTTCCCGCCTTTTAGCGACTGCGCCGCAAACTCGCGAAAGGAATACCCCGCGATGTATTGATCGGAATTCGGATTGACCAGAAATCCGCCACCGAGCGCGGGATAGGCAAGCAGCAGCGCCGCCCCGATGCAGAATAGTGCTGCCCATGCCAGTTGATGGCGCGATACCGGAGTGGTGACGGCGTTGGCGTCGGACGAGACCATCGACTGGGGATGAGGTGAGAGAAAGTCGGCTGATAGAGCCAGCGCGACCTGAATCTAGCTAGTCGCCTTCGGGCCGGAGCCTCTGTGACACGGGCGAAATGGCCAGCGCGATGAGCCCAGGCAGCAGTTCGAGGACAGACAACCACAAACGAGACGTTACCGCGAGGATGCCGGCTCCCGCCGTATCGGTCATGCCGAGGGCGGTCAAACCGGCCACCATCGCCCATTCGCGAACACCGAGTCCGCCTGGGGAAAAAAATGCGAGGTACCCAACCAGGTAACTCGCCGCCCACACCACGACAAACTGCAACAGCGAACCTTCCAGCTGCGGCATCACGGCCTGAGCGAACACCATAAATGCCCAGCCGTAGCAGAACCAGGAAATGGCATTGATCGTCACGCTGGTCCAGAGACTGGTACCACTGATCTGGAATTCGAACGATTGCTTTCGCAATCGCTGAGCGGCAAAACGAGCGACGGGCGGCAACATCCACGGGAGCGCGACCACGCTGAGGACGAAAAGTGCGCTGCCCGCCTTCGCCACGACCGCGTACCACGGCGAAAGCGCGCTGAGTACCTGACTGCCTGCCAAGGCGACGATGCCGAAACCGGCGCCAATGTTGATGAGCGTGCCTAGAATGGCCGCACTGGCGGCGGCCGCTGCGGAGATCCCCTCCTGTTTCGCAAGCACGCCCAGCGCGGCGATGGAGGCCACTTTTCCGGGAATGTATCGGCCAAGGTTTGCGATGGTCCAAATGCGAACCGCGGGCAGGTACAAAAGCGCACCTCCCGAGCCCTGAATGAGGACGCGCCAGCTTTGGATGAGCATTGCGTACGTACCGAGCACAATCGCACTGGCGAAAATCACCCGCGACCACTGGGGATGCAGGTTGGTTGCTGTGTTTTGGTACGCGCTCCAGTTGTCCGAAATTTTGATGGTGAAGTAGGCCAGCGCCGCGATAACGAACGCCCCCTGCAGCACGCGCCACCACAGGCGGTGGGGGCGCGATCCATCGGCGGTGGTTGGGGTTGTGCTCACCGCGTCGCCAGCGCGTACCATTCCAGATACTGCGCGGCGACGGCTGCGGGGCTGAACACATCAATCATTGCAGCCCGTGCTGCGGCGCCTGCGACGCGACCGCGTTGTTGCGCTGCCTCGTTGTCCGCCGCGAAAAGGTCGAGGGCCGCGGCCAATGCGTCAATGTCGCCGGGCGTTACCAAGGTGCCACCATTTGTGGGCCGCACGACGTCGGTGAGCCCCCCGGACGCATACGCAACAACGGGAGTGCCGCTCAATTGCGCTTCGACGGCGACGAGGCCCAGTCCTTCGTCGCGGGACGGCATGGCCACCACTGCTGCTTGCTGGTAAAGAGGGACTAACTCACGCTGTGTGCGTGTGCCCAGCCATTGCACTCGCTGGCTGATACCGAGCGATTGTGCCTGTTGCTTGAGCGCATCGGCGTCGGGCCCGTCGCCAACGACTTGCAGGGAAATAGTGCGATCGGTCATGAGGGCAAACGCCGACAGGAGATCGGCGACCCCCTTTTGTGCGTTGAGCCGCCCCACGAACAACACGTTCTGTCGGCGCCCGGTAGTACGAGGCGGTTGAAACACGCTCGTGTCGACCGGCATGGGCCCCACGGCGATATTCACGGTGGGGGCAATACGTTTGGCGGCATCGGCCAGCCAGCGCGACACTGCGGTCACCCGCACCGCCCGCTGTAACACCCGTCGCATCATTCCATGCGAGGCACCAACTCCTTGCGCGAGACGAACGTCACTGCCATGCATGGTGATGACGAGTGGAACGCCAAGCCCCGCTCCGGCGCCCGCACTCCACGCGCTCAGTCCTGACGGGAACCACCAATGCGCGTGCACCACGGCGTACGGCCTGCCCTGCCGGATGGCATGACGCACTCGCACGCGAATGCGGCGGCGCATGTGATACAACAATCCCGCGAGCGCACATCGTCCCGCCCAAGAGGCACGTACATCCTCGGCCATGCGGCCGGAGTACGCCAACGTCATGCGCTCCGGCGCGGCGTATCGCACGCGCTCAATTTCAATCCCTTCCATTTCGTCGACGCCGCTCAGGTCTGGTGATCCGGGAGCGAGCACGTCCACTGCGACGCCGACATCGCGCAGGGCGACCGCCAATCGCAAGACGAACGATCCGGCCGCGTCACCGATGAATCGTGGAATGTTGTGGGTAACGAACAATACGCGACCGACGGGCGGTTGCGTATCAGGGGGCATTGGAGCGCTGCCCCTGGTTGTTTGTGTTGACGGGGTTTTCACTCCGCGCAGCAAACGTATCCAGTTCGCGGCGCAATTCGCGCACCTCGGCGCGCTGCTGAGCGATTTGTTCGCTTAACAGTCCGGTGGCAAAAAACACGCTGCCGAGCAGCAGGCACGTCTCGACGAGCGTGAGGAGCGGGCGATATCCGATGCCCCCAAACAAACGCACACCGACCGCCACCACGCCCACCAGAAACCCGAATGCAAATAACGCAGCGCCAAGCATGCCAAATGCGAGCAACGGCTTCTGGCCGAATCGCAATTCGAACCAAACGGATAACATGTCGAGCACGCCAATGGGGATGCGCGACAATCCAAATTTTGACGCACCGCTGTGACGCGGGTACAGCGGCATCGGCACTTCCGTGACGCTGTATCCGTTGGCGTGCGCCAACACGATCATGTAGCGATGCCAGTCGGGACGCATGGGCAGCGCCTGCATGATTTCGCGGCGATAGGCTTTGACGTTGTTCAGGTCACGGACGGGCACGTCGAACAACGCACGGCTCAACTTGTTATAGATGCCGGAGACAAACGCCTTGTTGTACTGGCCTTCTTTGTAGCCCGTGACCATGTCCGAGTTGCCGTGCAGGATGGGGTGCACCAGACGCGGAATGTCTTCGGGTTTGAACTGCAAGTCGGCCGGATAGAAGACCAGCACCTCACCCGCTGCGTTGTGGTAACCCGTGCGCAAGGCTTCGGCAATACCGCGTTGGGCGCGGTGACGTACCGGTTTGAGAAACGCGTACTGCGTGGCGAGTTGTTGCAGGAGCGGCCAGCTGTTGTCGGTCGAGCCATCGTCAATCACGATGACCTCGTACGCTTCGGCCGCTGACTTGAAGGTCTCGGCGCACTGCTCCATGAACAGCGCGAGATTGCCTGCTTCGTCCTTGGCCGGCACCAGCACACTGACATCCACCCGGTGCGTCACAACGGCAGAGTTCACGGCAACGGCCGACTAAACGCGCTTCCGCATGCGCGCCGGCAACACCCCGAGCTGGTCGCGGTACTTGGCAACGGTTCGGCGCGCAATCTGCACGCCGGTCTGCAACAGTATTTCAACGATGGCCTGATCGGTAAGCGGATTTCTCGAGTCTTCGCCGGTGACGAGCTTTTCAATCTGATCCTTGATGCCGCGTGCGGAAACGTCGTCGCCGTCGGTGGTGGAGAGGCCCGACGAAAAGAAGAACTTGAGCGGCAGCACGCCGCGCGGTGTTTGCACGAATTTTTCGTTGGTGACCCGGCTGACCGTTGACTCGTGCATGCCAACGGCCTCGGCGACTTCCCGCAGGGTGAGCGGGTGCAGGTATTGCACCCCCCGTTCGAAGAAATCACGCTGACGGTCGACAATGTAGTGCATGACCTTGAGCACGGTTTGCCGACGCTGTTCGAGCGCCTGAATCATCCAGTTGGCGGAATTCAGCTTGCTGGCGATAAAATCTTTGCTTTCTCCGTCGAACTGTTTTTTGTCGCGCGCGATTTCCTGATACACCTTGGACAACTTGAGACGCGGCAGGTTGCCGTCGTTCAGGAAGACGTGGTATTCACCGTCAATGCGGTCGATGACCAGGTCGGGAATAATGTAGTTGTCGCTGGCCGACGAAAAGCGAAGCCCGGGTTTGTGATCGAGCTTGGCAATTTCATCAGCGGCACTTTGCGCCAGCTGCGGGCTGATGCCGAACCGCTTGGCCAATTCATTCCAGCGGTGCGCGATGAGTTCCTCGAACGTTTCTTCCACGAGCCGGTACAAGAGCGAATCGGCGCGTCCAGCGGCCCGAATCTGCAACTGGAGGCACTCGCGCAGGTCGCGCGCGCCAACGCCTGGCGGATCGAGTTCCTGAATAATCACCAGCATCGCCGTTACTTCGGCGTCTGTGTAGGGGTCGACGACGATGTCATCGTCCCGTTCTTCCATTTCGTGACGCAACACCTCGTTCGCGCCATTTCGAATTTCTTCGAGCGAGCAGGCCAGATACCCGTCGTCGTTGATGTTGCCAATAAATTCGTCCGCCAGAAACGCTTGTCGCGGCGACAGATCAATCAGGCCGATTTGCTCCTTGAGATGGTCGGACAGGTCGCGCGAGTCGACCGTGACCGGTTCATACCATTCGCGATCTTCCGACTCTTCGCGCATGCCACCGGTTTCGAACCCGTCAAGCAGTACCGCTTCCCAATCGACGTCGTCGTCGCCGGTTTTTTCCGGTTCTGTTTGCGCTTCGGTAACGGTTTCGGCTTCGGCGAGATCCTGCGGCTCGGAATCCTCGTCCGAATCGGGTGATTCGCTCTCGTCGTCCTCGGGTTCGACCAGCTCGAGAAACGGGTTGGTGAGTAATTCCTGCTTGAGATGTTGCTGCAAGTCGAGCAGGGGCATGTACAGCAGATCCATCGCCTGATAGAGGCGTGGATTGACCTTGAGCTCCTGCCGGAGCGAGGTGTTCTGCTGCAGCCCGTTTCTCACTGCGGATCTCCGGCGTGTTGCTCGGCTTCGGCGAATCGCGAACGCAGGCGCGCGGTCAGCGTCGAGCCAAGGTAGTCCCGCGAAACGTTATCATCAAACACCAACTCGCGCACGGTGCCGGACACCTTGACCCGGCCCTCGAACAGGATGTAGGCCCGGTCGACGATATCGAGTGTCTGCTCGACGTTGTGATCGGAAATGAGCACCCCGATGCCGCGCTCGCGCAACTTGCTCACGATTTCCTGAATTTCCTGGACGGCCAGCGGATCAACGCCGGCAAAAGGTTCATCGAGCATCATAAAGGCGGGACGCGTGACGAGCGCTCGCGTAATCTCCAGCCTCCTTCGTTCGCCCCCGGACAGCTGGTACGCCTTGCTGTGCCGGAGATGCTTGATTTTGAGCTCAGCCAGCAGCGACTCAAGGCGCTCGGCCCGCTCCTTTGCACTGATGGGCAGCGTTTCGAGAATGGCCAGAATGTTGTCCTCGACGGACAACTTCCTGAATATGGAGGGTTCCTGTGACAAATACCCAATGCCCTGCCGTGCGCGTTTGTACATCGGCATGTCGGTAATGTCGGTGTTATCCAGATGAACCCGACCGACGAGCGGCTCAATGAGCCCCACCAGCATGTAGAACAATGTGGTTTTGCCGGCACCGTTTGGGCCCAGTAGACCGACGATTTCGCCCTGCTGCACCTGCAGGGCCACGTCGTTCACCACGCTTCGGCCACGATACACCTTGGACAATCCCGTTGCTTTCAGGATTTTGCCCTGCGGTACCGACCCCGGAACGGCGCGGTGCGGCGCAGGATGGTGAACGGCCAGATGCTCACCCGTCAATGTGTGGGCGTGCGCGGTGTCTGCCCGATGGGTCTTGAGTTCCGGCCATAAAGTGTCCGAAAACTGTACGCGGCTGTCTGCGCCCGAAATGGCCCCACCGGGTAAAACGAGCGCGTTGGCGTCCACCAACCGTGGCAAGAGCGACACGGCCAAGTGGGTGCGCACTTCGTCCATGGATAACCGCCCGGCTTCCTGAGCCACATCGCGGCCTTCCTGCTGCCAGGCCGCGAGATGCGCGGCGCGATAGCGGTTCGCGATGTCGTGCAGGCGGGCTGCTCCGGTTTCGTCCGCGGCCTCCAGCACCGCCACCAGTGCCGTGACGAGTGCGCGATCCCCATCGGCCGCGCGCTCAAGGATGTACGCCAATTGTTCGGCACCAAGCGCGGTGGCTGCGTCGTCTGCGGTCATCGGATGCGGGACACTCTGGAGGGCATGATGGCGGCCACACGACCGCGCACTGGGGACGGTGCGTTGGCTGGCGACGGAGCATCCCCAACCGGTGCCGCACGCAGCGCGATGGGCGGCGGACGGCGCGGTTTGTTGCGGGTGGTGGAATCGGAGAGCGAGTCAGGAACGGGCTCAAAAAATTGGCCAGACGCTGAGGAGTCGACGGCGATATCGCGCACCTGACCGCTGTCAAACGTGACAATCAGGTGTTTCCCGCGGATGTAGTTGATGGCGGGCGGAAAAGAGCGGCCCAGCCGCGAGGCGATCTGCACTTTTGAACTGGCGTTGCCATCGGCGGTGACGCGCTTGATCTGCGCCTTGGCCGCCGTATCGGTGGGGGCCTGCACGCTATCAAATTCCGCGATGATGACGTCGCCGCGCAGGATATCCGTCTCGTCCGACTTGATCTTGAGCGAATCGGGCTTGCTGATGGCGCTTGCGGTACCAAACGCCCGCAATTCCTTGATGCGTTGATTCGGAATGAGAATGTCCAGCGAATCGGCTTCGAGTGATTGGTCTTTCGTATCCGCCTTCGCGCGTCCCGGCCCGAACGCGTACGCGCGATTGATCTTGCGATCGACCAGACGCATGTCCAGCCGTTCGGCGCTCATGGTGACTTCGCCGGATTTCGCGCGACCCAGGTGCTTGGCGAGCACGCGGTCGAGCACCGAGTCGGTGGTAAACAGGTCGATTGTGTCGGCCGACAGCGTGAACGGTTGATCTTTTGACAGCGACTGGATACTGGCTGCCCGAATGAGGCGCGCCTGTCCGTTGATTTTTTCGAAGCTGGCCGAATCGCCGCGTCCGACAATGTCGGTCCGGGTGATGTTCACACTGCCCCACGCCAACAGCACGCTGTCGCCGTTGTCCTGCATGATGCTGGCGCCCACGCGAACAGGCGGAAGATCCTTGCCGGCGGAATCTTTCTGGTGCAGCATCACGAGCGGACTGTTGGGCGCGTACAGACGCGAGGTGGTTCGAATGTCCGGCATGACGCGGAAGTACTCGATATTCGGTCCCGTGAACGTGCTGCCGGATTTGAGCTGCCGCGCGATGACGTTGCCGGTTGCAAACAACTTGCCTTCGTTCAGAAAATAGGTGGCTTGGTTTGACGTGACGCGAAACTCACCCTTCTCATCGTACGTCACGTTGCCGAACAGATGCAGGAGTGCGTTGGTTTCGTAATACTCGGCGCTGTCGGCACGGACGTTATTCTTTTCCCCTGCACAATGACCGATAAATCCGCCCCCGACCATGATGTTGCTGCTCGAGTCGGCCAGGCGCATGAAGTTGAACCGGGTGTCGGGCAACTGACCAATGTCCAGGACGCACTGCTTGGCAGGCTTTTTGGCAGCCGGTTTGACGGGCGCTTTGACGGAGTCTTTCCCGGTGCTGTCAGCCGCCAGCGTCTTGAGGGAGTCGGCCACTCGCGCGGTGGAATCGCGCGTGGTGTTGGCCCGGGTCGCGCTGTCCGGCACGGGCAGCACGATGGCCGGTAACGTGGTGTCGGTGCGACCGGGCGTCTGCGGCGCGCCGGCCGCAGGACGCCGTGCGCCACGTCCGCCTACGCACGCCGCGACCAATACGGGCGAAAGAAGGAGGAGCACGCGGGTGACGGCGCGTGCGCGCGCGGACACGCTCATTGGCGCGGCACCTTCACGTTGCCTGAGAAGTTACAGTTCCGCATGCAACGCAGACTGGTGAGCCGAGGGTCGGAGTCAAACCCGGTGCCGGAAATCATGCGCTTGTTCGGTTGCGTGAACTTGAAGGCGCTGTCACTGAAAATCTGGTTGCGCCCCTGATCATAGACCAGTTGCGGTGATTCCAGCCGGTTACCGTCCTTGCGGATGATGATCACGTTGCCGCGTCCCTCCACGCGTTTCTGCCAGTCGATGTAGGTGCCTTCGCGGGCGGACATCGTCCCGTCATCGACGCCTTGCGGCGTGAAAAACGTGAGATTCACGCGCCGCAATTCAAACCGTGGTCCCGGCGGATCGCGATAGAGAAAGGCCGTGTCGGCGAGCAGCCGACCTTTGCTGACACCGTTGTCCGTGATCAACGCGTTAAACCCAAAGATCATCTGCTCGGCCGAGTCGGGCAGCACGAGGGCTTTGGACGCAATTGCAGTCGATTTGGGTTTGCAACTCGCGAGCGCTGTCGCAGACGCGGCCAGCAGCACCAATACCCTGCGAGAAACGCACGCAGCCCGTGCATTCCACCACCGGCCGGTGGACAATACCCGCGCCATTATGCCGCCCCCGCGCGCATCAGGTCGTGCAGATGGACGACGCCTTTCAACTTTCCCTCATCATCGAGAACCGGCATGGCCATAATGCGTGACTGCTCCATTCGATGAACGACGGCGCTGCCCAGTTCCTCGACCCGCGCGACACGCGGCGACGGTGTCATTACGCGGTGCACGGGAATGTTCATTACATCAGCTTCGCGCTCGAAAAGCCGAGCCAGATCGCCGCCGGTTATCACCCCCAGCACTTTCTCCTGCGCTGCCACAATGGCGAGACCACGTTGTTTGGCCAACAACATTACGGCGTCTCGCATCAACGCGTCGGGGGACAGTGTGACCAGCACATTCATGTCCATGACGTCCGAGACCCGTGTGAGCAGACGCCGACCCAATGCCCCGCCCGGATGCAGCCGCGCAAAATCGTCCACATTAAAACTCTTTTCCTGAAGTAGCGCCACGGCCAGCGCATCACCCAGGGCCATGGTGGCCGTTGTGCTCGTGGTTGGCGCCAAATCGTGCGGACAGGCTTCCTCGCGCCCGGCTACCACCAACGTGATCTCGGCATGCCGTGCGAGGTGTGAATTGCGCTCGGTGGTCATGGCAATGAGATGTACGCCCAGCCGAGCCAGTGCTTCAATCAGGCCGGACAGTTCGTCCGTGTTGCCACTTTTCGAAATAAGAATGGCAACGTCATCGGCGCCCACCATTCCCAGGTCGCCGTGCAGGCTCTCCACGGGATGCAGAAACACGGCGGGCGTTCCGGTCGACGTCAGCGTCGCGGCTATTTTGCGTCCAACCAGCCCTGATTTTCCCACGCCCGAGACAATCACACGGCCCTTCGTGTTCGCGATGCGTCGCACGGCACGGACAAAATCTGCACCGAGGGACGCTTGCATGTCGGTAAGTGCATCGCGCTCGAGCAACAACACGCGACGACCACGTTCGACAATCACGTGGTCCGTTCCGGGACCGTCTGGGAGGTTTGGTGTCATCGTGTTGGTCACGTGACTGCCACCGCCGTAGGTGCCAGCACGTCGGTGACGCTGCGGCTATTCACGTACCCCTCAACGGCGAGGTCCCAATCACCACGTGCCCGCATGAGCACTTCGCCGAATTCCCGCACGGCGCCGAAACCACCACGGCGAGTGAGATGCAGGCTGCAGGCGCTCTGCACCTCTGGCACGGCATTTCCTACGGCAACCGGTAACGCGACCTCTCGCAAGATGGGGAGGTCGGGCAAATCGTCACCCACAAAGGCCGCGTCGGCGTTGGTGAGTTTGAAGTCCTGCAGCACTGTGCGCCACAGCCCCAACTTCATGGCGTTGGGTTCCTGCAGCACCGCGTCCACTCCCAATTCGCGTCCGCGCGCTGCGACGCTGTGTGATACGCGACCGGTGACAATCACCACCTTGATGCCGATGGAACGCAGCAACCAGATGCCCAGCCCATCCTGAATGTCATAACGCTTGAGTTCAAAGGGGGCATGAAAAGGCGCCAGCGAATGACCGAGTGCGGCGACTTCGCTTGCCCCGAGGTACACGCCTCCATCTGTTAAGGTGCCATCCACATCAAGGCCAACAATCTGAATGCGGCGCGCCAGGGTGCTATGGAGTGTATGCACAATTGGTGCCGTGACCGATTGTGATGCGTTCATGCGTGCATCCGCGCCCAGATGTCCACGCAGCGGGTCACCAACGCGTCCAGAGTGTCCAGTTTCAGCATGTTGGGACCGTCGCTCGGTGCATGGTCTGGGTCGGGGTGCGTTTCGAGAAAGAGCCCCTGCGCCCCCGCTGCAATTGCGGCCAGGGTCAGTGCCGGTATGAACTCGCGCGCTCCGCCACTGGCACCCTCGGCGCCCTGGCCCGGGCGCTGCACGCTGTGCGTCCCATCAAAAATGACGGGTACCCCACATGCGTCGCGCATGCGTTGGAAGGACCGCATGTCGACGACCAAGTCACCATAGCCGAAAAACGTGCCCCGTTCGGTCACCGCCATTTCGACGGCGGCATGACCGGCTTGCTGGGCACCGGCTTCAACCTTGCGAACCGCTCCCACCATGCCTTCCGGGTGCATCCATTGCCCCTTTTTCACATTGACTGGCTTTCCAGTCGCACCGGCCGCGACCAGTAAATCGGTTTGCCGGCATAGAAACGCGGGGATTTGCAGGACATCCACCACGTGCGCGGCGGGGGCGCAGTGCGAGGCGTCGTGCACATCCGTCAGAATGGGAAGCCCAGTGGCGGTGCGCACGCGGTCGAGCGCCGCTAATCCGGCCTCGAGTCCCGGGCCGCGTGTCGCACCGGGATTAGAACGGTTGGCTTTGTCGAAGCTGGCCTTGTAAATAATGCCGCCCGGCACTTTTTCAGCGAGCCGAGCGAGGGCTTCACCGACGCGCAGATTGAGGGCGTCGTCTTCGAGCTGGCACGGGCCGGCAATCAGAAACAGTTTGTTGGCCTGAAACAGCGGGTTCACGTGGTGACGCGCGCCTCGTCGCTACGAATGGCTGTGTTCAGCCCGGCGCGCGCCGCCCCGTTGCTGCCGGCGCCGTTGGATGGGTGATGCGTTGATTCGTGCGAATCAGGGTCAGTTTTTTTTTCCGGGAATTGGTGTTGCACGGCGGCCTCCACAAACGTCGCAAACAGCGGGTGGGGTCGCAGCGGGCGTGATTGCAACTCGGGATGAAACTGACATCCCACAAACCACGGATGGTCGGGCAGTTCAATCATTTCGACGAGCGAGCTGTCGGGTGACAAGCCGCTCAGGCGCATGCCGTGTTCGACAAACGCGTCGCGATACCGATTGGACACTTCGTAGCGATGGCGATGCCGCTCACTGACTTCGGGTACTCCGTAAATTTCTGCGGCTTTCGAGCCCTTTTGCAATCGACACGGATAGGCGCCCAGGCGCATGGTGCCGCCTTTATCGGTGACTTCGCGCTGCGAATCGAGTAACGAAATCACCGCGTTACTGCACTCAGGCGCGAATTCGCTGGAGTGGCTGTCGGCTATTCCCATGACGTGTCGCGCGAACTCAATGATCGCGACCTGCATGCCGAGGCAGATGCCGAAGAACGGAATTTTCAATTCGCGGGCGGCGCGAATGGCTTCAACCATTCCTTCAACGCCGCGCACGCCAAAGCCCCCCGGCACCAACAGTCCGTGGTGCTGGCTCAGAATTTCGCGCGCGCGCTCAGGCGAGTCGAATTGATCGCTGGACGTCCACGCAATGTCGACCCCGACATCATTCGCAATGCCCCCGTGAATGAGTGATTCCTGCACGCTCTTGTAGCTGTCGATGAAGTCGGTGTACTTGCCGACCACACAGATTTTCACTCGTCTGGACGGATGCGTGATGTGTTGCACCATTGTTTTCCACTGGTGCAGGTCGGGCGCCGGTGCGGTGAGCCGCAGGCGATCCATCACGCGCTCGGCAAAGCCCTGCTGCTCGAACGAAATGGGAATTTCGTAGATGGTGGGCACATCGGGGCTTTCAATGACCGCGCCGAAGTCGACGTTACAGAACAGCGCAATTTTGCGTTTGACATCTTCGGCCAGTGGCCGCTCGGTGCGGCAAATGAGGAAGTCGGGCTGGATACCAATCTGCATGAGCTCCCGCACGGAATGCTGCGTGGGCTTGGTTTTCACTTCACCGGCGGCCGTGATGTATGGAACCAGCGTCAGGTGCAGAAAGATGGCGTTTTCCTTGCCCACTTCGCGACGGAACTGACGAATAGCTTCGAGAAACGGCAGCGATTCAATGTCGCCGACGGTTCCACCAATTTCGCAAATGACGACATCGTTGTTGGGGGCGTTCCGCTTGATGGCCGACTTGATTTCGTCGGTGATGTGCGGAATGACCTGGACCGTGCTGCCCAGGTACTCGCCGCGCCGTTCCTTCGTAATGACGTTGGAATAAATGCGGCCGGTGGTGATGTTGTTGGCCTGTGACAGCGGGCGATCGAGAAACCGTTCGTAGTGCCCCAGATCGAGATCGGTCTCGGCGCCATCGTCGGTGACGAAAACTTCGCCGTGCTGAAACGGCGACATGGTTCCCGGGTCGACGTTCAGGTAGGGATCGAACTTCATCATCGTCACGCGCAGCCCGCGGTCGACCAGTAAGCGGCCCAACGAGGCCGCGGCAATCCCCTTGCCCAATGATGAAACCACACCACCCGTGACAAAGATGTACTTGGGTGATTGGACTTGGCCGGTGGGGATGTTGGGGGAAGGCATCAGGCTGTGCTCGGAATCGGGGTCGGGAATGCGGTGCCGATTGCAGTCGCATGGTCCAACTCCCATCGCGCGTTGGCGCGGATGAGATCTTCTTCGGTATCGATACCACTTTCGGGTGCCGCCGCGACATCCGCTACGGCGATGGTCAGTCCATGCGCGAGGGGGCGCAACTGCTCGAGTTTCTCCACCAGCTCCAACGGGTGCGGACGCAATGCGACCCACTGCTGGAGTGCCGACGGAAGGTAGGCATATACACCGATGTGTTGCCGTACCAGCGTGGACTGCAAGATGGCGTCGGCTTCACTTGATGCATCCCGCAGGAACGGAATGGGCGCTCTCGAAAAGTAGAGCGCAAAACCCTGCTCGTTCTTCACGACCTTGACGACATCGGGACGCAAGAGCACTGCCCGTGACGCGGGTGCAGCGACCGTTCCAATCATCGCGGCGCCGCTTTCGACCTTCTCCACGGCACCGGCCAACGCCTCGCGGGTCACGAACGGCTCGTCGCCTTGCACGTTGAGCACCACTGAATGTTCGCGAAACTGGGCGAGCCTGGCGACTTCGGCAACCCGATCGGTGCCGCTGGGATGTGCGGAGGCGGTCAGCACGGCGGGCACGCCATGAAGGGCGCAGGCCTCGAGGATTTCCTGATGATCGGTGGCGACCACGCACGCGTCTCCGAATCCGAGACCATGAACACGCTGATATACGCGGACCACCACTGGCACACCGCCCAACAGCCGGAGAGGTTTCCGGGGAAGGCGTGTGGCACCCAATCGGGCGGGAATGACGGTCAGGACAGACAACGGTCCCGCCCAGCGTACAAGCTTGCAGCAAGATTCACGCCAGTTAAGATACGGAACCTCACGAGCGAAGGCAAACAGTTGACGCAGGAACGCACTCCGCAGATGGAATTTGATGCATAACGTGTGGTGGTGGGTCGCGTTCAACGCGCTCGTGCTCGGGCTGTTGGCGCTCGATCTTGGTGTATTTCACCGGGAATCGAAAGCGGTGACGGTCAAGGAAGCCCTCGCCTGGAGCGCCGTCTGGATTACGCTGGCCATTGCCTTTGGCATTGGGATTGGTTTCACGATGGGCCGGCAGTCAGCGCTCGAATTTTTCGCGGGCTATCTGGTCGAGGAGGCGTTGTCCGTCGACAACCTCTTTGTGTTTATCATGATTTTCGGGTTCTTCCGAATACCACCCGCGCTGCAACACCGGGTGTTGTTCTGGGGCATTCTGGGCGCGCTGCTGATGCGCGGATTCATGATTGGGGCGGGCGCGATACTCATCGCGCGTTTTCACGCGATCATTTTTGTATTTGGCGCGTTTCTGGTGTATACCGGCCTCAAAATGGCGTTCCAGCAGGAGACGCAAATTCAGCCCGAGTCGAACCCCGTCATTCGCATAGTCCGACGCTTCTTTCCGGTCACGACCAGGTTCCATGGTGACCGATTCTTCGTGCGGGAAGCCATACGGGCCGGCGGACCTGTTCGCTGGGTCGCCACTCCGTTATTGGTGGTGCTGGTGCTGGTGGAGACCACCGACGTGATGTTTGCGCTGGATTCCATCCCCGCAATTTTTGGAGTGACGAAAGACCCCTTTCTGGTCTACACGTCGAATGTGTTCGCTATTCTGGGTCTGCGGTCGCTCTATTTCGTCCTGGCCGGTGTCATTGGAAAATTCCACCTGCTGAAATACGGCCTGTCCGTGGTGCTAGTGTTCGTCGGCGTCAAAATGCTGCTGTCCGAGCTGTACCACATTTCCGTTGGGTGGTCGCTGGGTGTGGTGGCGGGTGTGCTGGGTTCAAGCGTGCTGTTATCGCTTGTCATTCCTCCGAAATCGGTTCCCGTCGTTCCGCCCGAGGTGTTGCCCGCGCCATCAGCAAGAAGTTCTGCAGAATCTGCCGGCCCGACTGAGTAAGAATAGACTCGGGGTGAAATTGCACGCCCCACACGGGGTGATGGCGGTGCTGCAACGCATGAATTTCGGTGGCGTCGTCGGTCGCGACAGCGGTCACTTGCAAACTCTCTGGTAACGTGGCGTGTTCGACCACCAGCGAGTGGTAGCGCATGACATTGAGGGGCGACGGCACATGCTCGAACAGGCCGGTTCCGTTGTGGGTAATGGCCGACATTTTTCCGTGCATGACCCGGGACGCGCGAATGACTTTGCCACCATACGCTTCGCCAATGGCCTGATGCCCCAAACACACGCCGAGCACCGGAATGTCCGCGCCCCAACGCTGAATGAGCGGAACGGAGATACCCGCTTCTGCCGGCGTGCACGGACCCGGTGATACCACAATGGCGTCCGGAGCCAACCGCCCTACGGCTTCGACGGTCACGGCATCATTACGCTTGACCAGGATGTCCTCACCCAATTCGCCCAGATACTGCACCAGGTTGTAGGTGAACGAGTCGTAGTTATCGAGGACGAGGATCATGGCGAAGGCGAGGAACGTGTGTACCAGGTGCGCGGCGGGCGCTACGATCGCGGGTGAAACTGCTTGTGCACGCTACGAAGATACTCACGATCGACATGCGTGTAGATTTGCGTGGTCGCAATATCGGCATGGCCAAGCATTTCCTGCACGGCCCGAAGGTCGGCGCCCCCTTCCAGTAAATGTGTCGCGAACGAGTGACGGAGCGTGTGCGGCGAGACCGACTTTTCAATGCCGGCCTTGCGCACGTACTTGCGCAGGATTTTCCAGGCGCCCATACGGGTGAGTGGTTCCCCGCGGGCGTTCAAAAACAGCGTGCCCTTCCCTTCCCCACGTTCGAGCGACGGCCGCAATTCGCGAATGTACACCGCGACCGCGCCAATCGCGCTGCGGCCAATGGGTACCAGCCGCTCTTTGCTGCCTTTGCCAAACACGCGCACCAGCCCTTCTTCCAGGACCACATCTTTGAGGGCCAACGTAATCCATTCAGAGACGCGAAGGCCGGCCCCGTAGGCCAGTTCCAACATGGCGCGGTCTCGAAAGGCCAGCGGTTCTTCCAGTTGCGGTGCGGCCAATAGCGCGGTGACTTCCTCCACTGTCAGCACCTCCGGCAACGTGCGCCAGCGCTGTGGCGATTCAATACGCTCCGTAGGATCGTGCGTGACCAGCCCCTCGGCTAACAACACGCGAAACCAGGTGCGCAACGCCGACACATTTCGCCGAATTGAGGATCCGGCAAGGCCCAGATCTTTCAGCGAATACACGTATTCGCGCAGCATGGCAGGTGTCAGCGCCGCGGGACTGTCGGCCCCATGATCCCGCGCAAACGCCGCACACCGAATAATGTCGCGACGGTACGCCTCAAGCGTGCGCGGAGACACCCCTTCTTCAAGCGTGAGCACGTCCTCAAACCGGCGGACGTGAAAACCGCGAACCAACTTTTGCTTTGCCGCATCATTCGCCAGCGACAACGCGGTGGAGGCCGCCGGTGCTTCGACGGCTTCACTCGGAGTGGGGGCGGCGTCGGGCGCGCTCATGTTGCCTTTTGGCGCCGCACGAACCAGATGCCCACGGCGATCACGACAATGACGGCCGCCGCTATGCCGAAGACCTTTTGACTGCTTGCTACTTTGGCCAGCAATACTTCGGCGTTGGCGCCGGCGCGGAATGCCAACACACAAACCATCGCGTACCACACACCGGATGCGATGCCCATGGATAACGCCGCTCGCACGGCCCCGATGTGCATGGCACCAGCAAGAGGTGGCACGATAGCGCGCACCCCTGGGAGAAACCGGCTGACAACCAACCCCGGAACGCCATACCGCTTGTACTGGGCTTCGAACTTACTGGCGCCCCCGCCTTTGAATGCGGGAATTTTCTTTTCAAGCCACGGCATGCCAAAGCGATGCCCGACGTAATACATGATCATGGCGCCGCCCACATTGCCAATCATGGTGGCCAGCCACACTCCGAACGCGCTGCTTTCACCACGCGCCGCGACGAACGCGCCGAGTGCGATGGCGGTGTCGGCGGGCAACGGCGGGAAAATGTTTTCGACGCAGGCGGCCGCGCCAATGGCCAGGTACAGCAGCACCACCGGCAAACTGCCAAGCCAGTCCAGGAGCTCCAGCATCAGCGGCGCGGGTGATGAGTGGGTGTGGCATGATGCGCCCACCCCCCGTACACCATCAGGGGGTCGAAGTGACGGTCGCAACCGCCATGACCGCCAACCCTTCCTGGCGGCCAACCCACCCCATGCCTTCGTTGGTCTTGCCCTTGACTGACACATGGTTGGCCGAAATACAGAGAGTGTCAGCCAACCTCGCACAAATGGCGACGCGATGCGGCCCAATTCCTGGGCGTTCCGCGATGACGGTGACGTCGATGTTGCTCACTCTGAATCCCGCCGCCTGCAGGCGCTCGCGTGCGGCCGCTAACATCACAATGGAATCCTTGCCTTTGTTGCTGGCGTCCGTGTCCGGAAACATCTCCCCGATGTCGCCAAGTCCCGCGGCACCGAGAATCGCGTCGGTGACCGCGTGACAAATGGCATCGCCGTCGGAGTGTCCCGCGCAGTGCACGTCGGACGGGATATCGATGCCCCCCAGGCGCATGGGACCACCGGGCGCAAACCGATGCGAATCGTACCCGATTCCGGAGCGATACACTCAGGCCGCCACGGTTGATGGTTCGACGGGAATGATCGAATAATCCTGGCGCCGCCGTGCCGGCGTGAACCCCGCATCGAGGATGAGGTGTTCGAGTTCGTCCGTCGTGGTGCGATGTGTGGTGTTGGCCGCGGACACCACGTTCTCTTCAATCATCAACGATCCGAAATCGTTGCAGCCAAAGCGCAGCGCCATCTGTCCCACCTTCATGCCCATGGTCACCCAGCTTGACTGCAGGTTGGGAACGTTATCCAGCACGATACGCGCCAGCGCCACCGTGCGCAGGTACGTCATCGCGTCGGTCTTGGGCATGTGCGACATGGTGGGCGTGTTTTCCGGTTGCAGCGGCCAGCAGATGAACGCGGTGAACCCGTTGGTGCGGGCCTGCAGCGCGCGCACGCGTTCGAGGTGCTCCACGCGTTCGGCCAACGTTTCGCCAATGCCATACATCATGGTGACGGACGTTTTCATGCCCTCGTTGTGCGCGAGTTCCATGATGTCGAGCCAGCGGTCGGCCCCGGCTTTCTTTGGCGCGACGATATCCCGGACCCGTTGCACCAGAATCTCGCCGCCACCGCCCGGAATGGAATCGAGTCCGGCCGCTTTCAATTCGCGAATGACATCGCGGGCCTCGAGGCGAAAACGCGACGCGAAGAAGTCAACTTCGCTGGGAGAGAACCCGTGAATATGAATGGGATGATTGCGCTTGATGTACCGCAGGAGCTCCAGATACCATTCGAACGGGATGTAGGGGTTGTGTCCGCCCTGCATGAGAATCTGCACGCCGCCCAGCGCTTTCGTTTCCTCAATTTTCTGACCAATCTGCTCGAACGAGAGCGTGTACCCTTCGCTGTCTTTGGGGCGCCGATAAAATGCGCAAAACCCGCAGTCGGCCACACACACGTTGGTGTAATTGATGTTGCGATCGACAATGTAGGTGACCATGCCGAGTGGATGCCGGGCCTCGCGAACGCGATCGGCCTCCTGGCCGAGTTCGATGAGGGGGGCGTTGGTGTAAAAATCCAGGATGTCACGCATTTCGGAGACTCACGCCGCAGGGAGAAACGCCAGGTTACTGTCGGGTACTCGACCCGCCGCCACCAGCTTTCGGAAAAACTCGGTCAGCCCCGCGAGATGCGGCGCCGACAGTCGGTAGTCCAGTCCAGACAAATACACCTGACACACGTCCAACGGCACGGCCGTGGTCGCCGCCGCCTGCACAGCGAGTTCAGGCAGATGCGCAAGCCCCCAGTCGCGGGAACTGAGCAGGGCTTCGTGTGCCCGCATGACGTCGTGCAACGGCGACGTGCGCTGGGCCACCCACACCGCAAATACAAACGGCAACCCCGTCCACCGCTTCCATTCTTCGCCCAAGTCCGTCCGGAAGGGGTACAGGGCGTGCATGCTGCCGCCCGGTGCAGTGGCGTCGAATAACTTGAGCGCCGCGTCCCCAATGACCAGGCGCGCGTCATGCGCTTCGCCGCCGAATTGCGCGATGTCGGCCAATTCCGCATCGCCCGGCACAAACTCGGGACGAACCTTCCAGACGTTGGCAAACAGCAGTTCCAGCAGCGCCACCGACGTCATGGAGCTTCGGCTCACCAACACGCGCTTTCCTGACAGTTCTGAGATGGGCATGCGCGAGAACATCATCACGCTCCGCACTGGACCGTCGCATGAAATGGCAAGGTCAGGCAACACGAGGTAGCGATTGGCATCGCGCGCGTATTCGACCGCCGACACCACGCTCACATCGAGCTTGCCTTCGGCCATCAGCCGGTTGAGATGTGTGGGAATTCCGTCCACGAGCCTGGCGTTCATCGCCACGTGACCGCGATCGATGGCCCCGTACACCGGATAACAGTTGATATAAGGAATGCGCCCGACGGCAAGCATGGAGTTACGCCGCCGCCGTGGTGGGAGCGTCGTCATGCGCAAACGTACGCAAGACGTTGTAGAACGAATCACGTTCGGCCGGCATTTTGCCCGCACCACGAATGAGCTGCAGCAACTGCGCCAGCGTCATACCTTGTGGGGTTGGTGCCCCGACCGCGTGATAGATTTTCTCACGCACCACCGTGCCTTCAATGTCATTCACGCCAAAATGCAGCGCAATTTGGGAAACCGCGCTGGTGACCATAATCCAGTGCGACTTGATGTGATCGAAATTGTCGAGGAACAAACGACCCACTGCCAGATTGCGAAGGTCATCGAAACCTGTACTGGCCGTGCCCTCGCGGTTGAGCCGTTTGCCAAGTTCGTTGTCATCCGGGTGGTACGACAGTGGAATGTACGCCAGAAACCCACCGGTTTCATCCTGCAGCGTGCGCAACATGTGCAGGTGCTCCATGCGGTCTTCAATGGTCTCCACGTGCCCGTACAACATGGTACAGTTGGAGCGGATACCCAGGTGGTGGGCCGCACGGTGCACATTGATGTAATCGGCGCCGCCCAGTTTCTTGCCGGCAATTTCATCGCGCACGGCTTCACTGAACGTTTCCGCGCCTCCGCCCGGCATGGTGTCGAGGCCTGCATCGCGCAAGGCGATCAGGACGTCGGTCCACGACATTTTCTCGATGCGCGCGATGTGCGCAATTTCCACGGCCGTCAGCGCCTTGATATGGACATGTGGCAGCCGCGCCTTGAGCGCGCGAAACATGGTCGTGTAGTACTCGAGGCCCGCCTGCATGTCGAGCCCGCCGACAATATGAAACTCGCGTGTGATTCCGTTGTCGGCCTGTTCGGCCTCGGCCATCACTTGTTCGAGCGAGTAGCGATAGGCTCCTGCTTCTTTCGGCAAGCGCGCATACCCGCAAAAGGCGCAGGTGGTGCGCAGGACGCAGATGTTCGTCGGATTGATGTGTTGATTGGCCGCAAACGTGACCACATCCCCATGACGCGCACGATTGGCTGCGTCGGCCATCGCGCCTACGCCCAATAAATCCGGCGAGCGAAACAACGTGGCGCCGTCGGCTGTGGTGAGGCGTTCGCCCGCGACAAGCTTCATTCCAATGGGAATGAGCGCGGGGTCGCGCAGTCGACCAACATCGAACGGAACGGGATTAGGCATCGCGGAAAGCCGCTCTCGGGCTGGCGCCGGCCCACGCGTACGTCACCCGGCGGGGAGCGCTAGGCGACGAATCGACGCAGGGCAAGCGTTACGTTGTGGCCACCAAACCCGGAGCTGTTGGAAATCGCTACATCGACCGAGCGTGCGCGTGGCACGTTGGGCGTGTAGTCGAGATCGCATTCGGGATCGGGAGTCTGGTAGTTAATCGTTGGCGGAATCTGCCCGTCACGAATGGCAAGGGCGCACGCAATAAACTCCGTCGAACCGGCCGCACCGAGCATGTGGCCGGTCGCCGACTTGGTGGAACTGACCGACAGTGTGTAGGCGTGTTCTCCAAAAACCGCTTTGATGGCTTGCGACTCGTTGGGATCGTTGAGCGGCGTGGACGTGCCGTGCGCGTTGACGTACTGCACATCGGTCGGTGCCAGATTGGCGTCTTTCAGTGCGCCCCGCATGGAGCGCTGCAGGCCTTCGTGCGCTTCGGGCTGCCCCGTCAGCGTGTGGGCATCGCCTGTGGCCGCGTACCCCACGACTTCGCCATAAATCTTCGCCCCGCGCGCAACCGCATGGTCGAGCTCTTCGAGCACCACAATGCCTGCCCCTTCGCCCAACACAAACCCGTTGCGTGTAAGGTCGAAGGGACGGGATGCGGTTTCGGGCGAGTCGTTGCGATTGGAAAGCGCGCCCATGTTCGCAAAACCACCGATGGCCATGGGCCCCACCGCCGCCTCGGAACCACCGGCAATCATGATGTCCGCGTCCCCGTATTGAATGGTGCGCATGGCGTCACCAATCGCGTGCGAACTGGTGGCGCAGGCCGACTGCACCGCATAGTTCGGCCCCTTGGCCTGAAAACGCATGGAGACGACACCGGCCGCGATGTCGCCGATGAACATCGGAATGAAGAACGGTGAGATGCGTCCCGGTCCGTTCTTGAAATACGTTTCGCACTGATCTTCAAACGTGCGAAGTCCGCCGATGCCACTGCCGATGATGACGCCGCACCGCTCGGGGTTGAAGGTACCTTCGCCCAGTCCGGCGTCGTTCATGGCCTGCACAGAAGCCGCGACGGCGTATTGCGTGTACAGGTCGGAGCGTTTGGCTTCCTTGCGCTCCATGTACTGCGTGACGTCAAATCCTTTCAGCTCGCAAGCGAATTTCACGTCGAACCGCGTGGTATCAAACCGGGTGATTGGTCCGCCACCCGACTTGCTGCCAAGCAGGCCTTGCCAGGTCGTCGCCACATCGTTTCCCACGGCGGTGAGCATACCAAGGCCCGTGACGACGACCCGTCGTTTCATCAAACGGCGACCTTTGAATTCAGGTACGCGATGGCGTCGCCCACCGTGCGAAGCTTTTCGGCGTCTTCGTCGGGGATGTCGATATTGAATTCCTTTTCGAACTCCATCACGAGCTCCACGATGTCGAGTGAGTCGGCGCCGAGGTCTTCGATAAAGCTTGCTTCGGGCACCAGCTTCTCGCGCTCGACACCAAGCTCTTTCTCAATGATGTCTTTGATCTTCGACTCGTGGTCCGCTGCCATGGGAACGATTCCTTTCGATGGGAAAAATGGGATACAACCAAAGTTAGCAGTCCGTCAGGCTTGCGGGGAGAGGCCAGCCGACGGTTTCAGCACCTGCGAAGTGCGTGCTGCGGCTGCCGATAGGAGTCGTGGCCGGCGCAGTTTCGGGCGTGCTACATCACCAACCCGCCGTCCACCACAATGACCTGCCCCGTGATGTACGAGGCCAGGTCGGACGATAGCACCACCACCATGCCGGCGATGTCCTGCGGGGTACCGAGGCGCTCGAGGGGAATGCCGCCGCTCAACGTCGCCTTTGCTTCCGGCGTCATGGCGGCGGTCATGTCTGTTTCGACAAAGCCCGGAGCGAGGACATTAGCGAGCACGTTGCGGGACGCCAACTCCCTGGCAATGGATTTGGTGAGACCGATGAGCCCGGCTTTGCTGGCGGCGTAGTTGCTCTGGCCCTTGTTCCCGGTGAGACCCACGACGCTCGCGATGTTGATAATGCGACCCCAGCGTCGCTTCATCATGCCCCGGCTTGCCGCCCGGCAGGTGACGAAAGCCCCGCGCAGGTTGGCATTGATAACCGCATCCCAATCTTCATCCTTGAGTCGCATGATGAGATTGTCGCGGGTGAGTCCGGCGTTGTTCACCAGGATGTCGAGTCGGCCCAGCTCCTTTTCGACGCGCTCCACGACGGCGGTCGCCGCTGCTGCGTCGCTGATGTCGACCCCCATGCCGACCACGGTGGCGTGCGTGGAGGCTGCGATTTCTGCCGCCACCTCCGCAGCGCGCGTCTCCTCGCGGCCTGTGACCACTACCGTCGCGCCCGATGCGGCCAGCGCCTCGGCGATGGCGCGTCCAATGCCACGTGTGGAGCCGGTAACGAGCGCCACCCGGCCAGAAAGGTTGATCTGCATATCAGGCCACCCGTTGCAACAGGGATTCAATCTCGGCGACGGTTCCGCACGAAATGGTCTTGACGTTGGGCGCAATTCGGCGCGCCAGCCCGGCGAGCACACTGCCCGTGCCCATCTCAACAAACAGCGCGTCCGGGAAATCGGCGGCCAGTTTCTGCATCACCAATGTCCATTGAACTGGCGACGTCAACTGTTTAACCAGCAACGCTCTGGCGGCGTTTGCCTCATATACGGCCTGAGCGTCGACGTTGGCATAAATCGGGATAGTGGCATCGTGCATGGCTACTTCGTTCAGCACCGCTGCGAGTCCGGCCGCGGCGGGTTCCATGAGCGGTGAATGAAACGCCCCGCTGACCGGCAATGGTAAACAACGTTTGGCGCCTGCTTCCTTCGCCAAAACCATGGCCCGTTCAACTCCCGCTACCTCGCCGGAAATCACGGTCTGTTCCTGGCCATTGTAGTTGGCCGGTACCACCACCCCTGCTTCAGCGCTTGCCGTCTGACAAATGTCGTCTATTGAAACCGTCAGGGTCCCCAAAATTGCGGCCATCGCGCCCGGCCGTTTGGTGCCTTGTTCGAACATCAGCAATCCACGTTGACGGACCACGTTCGCGGCATCAGGCGCGCTGAACGCTCCCGCGGCGTGATAGGCGGAGAATTCGCCGAGCGAGTGCCCGGCAGCGGCGCGCACATGCGGCGTCAGGAAATCTTTCACGACCGACCACACGGCTGCGCTATGCGCCAGTAAGGCGGGTTGCGCGTTGTGTGTGCGCGTCAATTCGTCGGCCGGCCCGTCAAACATCAGGGTCGACAGCGACGTGCCCACGGCCTGGTCAATGCAGGCGAGCGTTTCGTGCGCAACCGGAAACGCCTCGGCCACATCGCGGGCCATGCCAACTTTCTGCGAGCCCTGGCCCGGAAACAGGAGGACGAGATCCATGCGATCAGCGAGCTGTGGAGATGGGGCGCATGCTTAAAACCGCACGAGCAACGAGCCCCACGTAAAGCCCGCGCCGAACGCGACGAACATCACGGTCGTGCCTTCGGTGATCCGTCCCTTTACCATGGCATTGTCGAGAGCAATGGGAATCGACCCGGCGCTGGTGTTCGCATATTTCTCGACGTTGAGAAACACTTTGTCCATTGGAATGCCAGCCAATTTGGCCGTGGCTTCGATAATACGTACGTTGGCCTGGTGCGGAATGAGCAAGTCGATGTCATTGACCGTGAGTTTGGCGAGATCGAGGGCGCGTTGCGATGCGTCGGCCATGGAGCGGACCGCGTGCTTGAAGACGTCGCGCCCCTGCATGCGCACGAACTGCGTCCGCGCAGCGAGTACCGCTTCGGTAAACGGCGATGCCACACCCCCAGAGGGCCGCCACAACAATTCCTTGAGGCTCCCATCGCTTCGCGCGTAGGAGGACAAAATGCCACGTTCGCGGGTTGGAGCAGATTTTGGAAGCGTCCGCGTGTGACGGAGAATGGTTGCGCCGGCTCCGTCCCCAAAGAGCACACAGGTGTTGCGATCGGTCCAGTCGACAATGCTGCTCAATATTTCACCACCAACCACCAGCACGGTTTCGGCCATGCCGGTGGCGATCAATCCTTCGGCCACCTGCATGCCGTACAACCATCCGCTGCAGGCGGCGCTGACGTCGAACGCCATGGCTCGTGATGCGCCCAGCGCCGACTGCACTTCGACCGCCGTTGCCGGCAGCAGGTGATCGGGAGTGGCCGTTCCAACAATCACCACGTCAATGTCGCCGGGCGTAATGTTGGCACGCTGCATCGCGATGCGCGCGGCCGCGGCGGACAGAACTGTCAGGGTTTCGCTCGCATCGGCGATGTAGCGCTGTCGAATGCCGGTGCGGTCGAAAATCCATGCGTCATCGGTATCCAGCCCCTGCGCCTGCAAATCGAGATTTGAGACGGCGCGTTTTGGAACCGAATGTCCGGTGCCCGCGATGTACGCGAAGGGGCGTTTCATGCGGTGTGCGACGCCGCGGCGCTGAGCCGCCGGCCGATTTCTTCGTTCATGCCTGATTCACTCGCGGTGACAGCCATTCGAATGGCGTTTTTCAGAGCGCGCGGGGAACTGGAGCCGTGTGAAATAATACTGACACCGCGAACGCCGAGCAGCGGGGCTCCGCCGTATTCGTCCACGTCGAGATGTTTGAGCGACCGCGTGACCGTGTCTGCGTCGAGGCCGGCGCTTCGGGCAACCATGCCGATTAGCATGGGCGCGACGCTTTCGTAGAACTTGAGCAGCACGTTGCCGACAAAGCCGTCGCAGACGATGACGTCCAGCGGACTTCCCTCACATTCGCCGTTCGGGATGTCGCGTCCTTCGATATTTCCGATGAAATTCAGATCGGCTTTGCGAAGGAGTTGGTGTGCTTCTTTCACGACGGCGTTGCCTTTTTCCGCTTCTTCGCCGATGGAGAGTAGCCCCACGGCCGGTGACGTGCGGCCCAGGAGATGCCGAGCGTACACGTCGCCGATACGCGCAAACTGCACGAGTTCCTCGGCCGAGCAGTCGACGTTGGCGCCGGCGTCGAGCATGAGGACGGGCTGCCTGGCGGTTGGGAAAATGGTGCCGATAGCAGGGCGCGTGAGGCCTGGATGCAGTTTGAGCAGGACCGTGGAGGCCGCCATTTGCGCACCGGTGTTGCCGGCGGAAATGAATCCGTCCGCGAGGCCCTCGACGACGCGACGTAAGCCGATCACCATGGAGCTCTGCTGTTTACCGCGCAGGGCCACCGTGGGTTTGTCGGTCATTTCGATGACGTCGGGCGCATCGACGATAGAGATGCGCGAGCGATGCGGCGCGTACGCGGCGAACTCGTCGCTCAAGAGCGCGTCCAATTCCGCCGTGACGGGAGCGGATCGGCCAATCAACTGAATGTGGTGTTGAGCGGGCAGCTCGGCGAGCGCGAGCAGAGCACCCGCAATGGGCGCCCGGGGGGCATGATCGCCCCCCATGGCATCCACAGCGATACGCGCCAAGCTTACGCTTCCTGCGCGGCTACTCGCTGCTCTCCCGCATAATATCCGCATTCCGCGCACACGTGATGTGGACGCTTCATGGCGCTGCACTGCGGGCACGTCTGGATGACAATGGCCGGGGCCGTCTTATGCGTGTTGCGAGCGCGTTTTTTGCGCTTGGAAGTTCGTCTTTTCGGTACCGCCATAAAACCCTGGACCTGATGAAGGACAAGAATGCCGTCAGGCGTTGCGATTTTCGCGCAGCGCGTCCCAACGGGGATCGATGGACGGTGCACAGGTACATGCACCGGTGTTACGGTCGGTTCCGCAGGTAATGCAGAGCCCGAGACAGTCTTCGCGGCACAGGGCGAACCCTGGTACTGCGAGCAACCACTCCTCGCGGATGGCTGGGCGCAAATCGACAACACGCGCGCCCGGTGGTAGCGGAACCACATCATCTTCTTCTGCCTCGTCCGTACCGGCTTCGGCAAACAACAGCTGCACTGCGTTTTGTACGGACACGGATACGTCGGTCAGGCAACGTCGGCAGGTGGTGGCCGCGGACCCTTTCAAACTGCCGCTGAAGTAAAAGCGACCGTGTCCCGCAAGCGACAGCCGACCTGTCACGTATACACCAGCGCCTTCTGGACGCGGGTCGCTGGCTTCCCAAACGGGATCAGCGGCGTCCAGAACGCCATCAACGGTCTCAGCCCGAGCTTCCAGGCTTCGGATGTCAAAATACAACATAGCCACGAAAAGTAGCCGAACCGGCGCCCCCACACAAGTGTTGGCGCCGGCCCGAGGTGTGATGCCAAGTGCGCGCAGCCTTTCGAGTTAGGTCACCCGCGCGCGGGCGATTCAGACACCGGCCAGTTGGGAGCCGGCAAAGAAGAAGCCAGCCTCGACGACGGCGTTTTCGTCGGAATCGGAAGCATGAATCGCGTTCCGGCCCTTGGACTCCGCGTAGAGCTTGCGCACCGTGCCCTCGGCGGCTTCGGCTGGGTCGGTCGCGCCGATCACCTTGCGGAGTGTGGCCACCGCGTCGGCGCGCTCGAGCACGAGCGGCATGCAGGAACCGCTGGCCATGAAGTCGACCAGCTCGCCGTAGAATGGGCGACCTTTATGGACGGCGTAAAACTCGCCGGCCTGAGTGGTGGACATATGCAGGACGCGGGCGGCGCGGACCGTAAAGCCTTCTCTCTCCAACAGCGCCATGATGAGGCCGGCTTTTCCGGCTCCAAAGGCATCGGGCTTGATGATAGTCAGTGTGCGATTTCCAGCCATGGGGATTCCTGTTCTGTGTGCCGCCACGTGGTTACGTGCCGATCAGTTTACGGACTATGTCGCCGCGGGTGAGGAAGCCGACCAGCAGGCCATGTTTCACTACCGGTACGCGATCGACGTCTTTGTTGAGCATGAGCGATGCTACTTCGGCCAGCGGCTGTTCGGGCGCCACGCACAACACTTGTCGCGTCATGACATCGCGCACAGTTCGGCGCTGGGAGGCGGGCGGCGGAGACGGCGACTCGCTACCAGCTCGGGGAAGATAATGGCTTAACAGGTGCCGCAGCAGTTCCCGTTCGCTCAGCATGCCGACCACGCGGTTGGTCTCGTCCACCACCGGGAGCGCCCCAACCCCTGCCCTGACCATATCCAGCACGGCGGCGCGGACGGGCGTTTCCGGACTGATGGTGCGGGGATTGTGGGACATGAGGTCACGGACGGTGAGTTCGCTTCTGATGGCCCAGGAGGAGAGTTCGGGCAGCGCCGCGAGGGCAGCGGCATCTTTCGCGGCCACGATGGGAGCAACTCGGGCGGGACTGGCCAGAAATCGCGCCAGCGAGCCGACCACCTGCAGGTTGCGCGCGGCGGCTTTTCGTGGGGAGATGACCAGTGCGACAATCTGCGCAAGCTGGAACTCGTCGCTGTCGCCGAGATCGCGGCGAAGTGGTTTCGGCGCAACGCCGATGAACGCTGCCAGATCTTTCGCGGCGTCGGTCCGATAATGCAAGACGAACGCGCGATCGGCCAAGCCGATGATGTCTTCGGTGCGCGCGTCTTCGATGCGCTCAATAAGGCGGTCGTGGTTGGTGAGCAGCTCTTGCTCGTGCATCCGTGCGGCGAGTTCCAGCGCGGCGTCGAGCAGCGTGGGCGCCTCGAGGGGGACGAGGCAGCGAGACGGGGGGAAGAGTTGGGAGAGGAGCATGGGGAATCGTATTACGCGTCGGGCGGGGTTGGTAGCTGAATGAAATACAACACGTAGCCATTCAGGTCGCGAATGGCGAATTCGCGGGTGTCGTACTCGGTGTTGTTGATGTCGCGGACAAAACGGATTCGTTCGGCGTGGGGGCGTTTCCCTTGCAGTACTTCGTAGGCCAATTCCATTTGCCTTGCGGTGACCAACTCGTGTACCCGGTCAATTTGTGTGGTATAGAACCAGTGTTTGAGTTGCGGGTTGTGTGATTGCGCTTGGCGGCCTGCACCCAGCATGACGCGCGCGTTTCCGAATGTCATGGTGGCCCAGCGCAGTTCGTTGTGTTCCCAGTAGCGGCCGACTTCGGTGAAGCCGAGTGCGGTGTACCAGTTCAGCGTGCTGGGGATGTCCGACACGGCAATCATGGGCACGGCGCGGGAGACGGACGCGGTGAGGCCGTCTTCATTCGGCTCTTCGATATTCGCATCGTATTCGAGGAGGACTGCGACCTTGTCATAGTGCCGATAGTTTACCGCCCACGCCAAGGGTGACATTTAAAGGGTGGGGCTCCGCCGTTGGAGTGCGTTGGCGTTGTCCGGCAAGACCTCGCGCAGTTCATCAATGCTTCCTGCAGCGATGGCAGAAAAGACATGGTGTTTTGCGCCGTGCGCCCGGAGCCGATTGAGTATGGCCGTCGCATTGGCTTCTGCACGAGGCGGCGCGAATTGTGAGGCCCCGCCAATGGGTGCGAATTGATGCGAGTCGTTGGCGTCGTTGACGTCGGCGCCGGTGGCAATCAGGGCCTCAGCGATATCGACGTGGCCGAGGTTGGAGTCGTGCGACATTACCTTCGGCAATCAACTGAAAGAACGGCTCGGCTTC
>Ga0105047_10000519_pt1 | contig 65634 bp, 59 predicted proteins | sample MAT04_FD_78384 | JGI IMG/M metagenome (GOLD analysis project Ga0105047, IMG submission 78384) | Freshwater microbial communities from Lake Fryxell liftoff mats and glacier meltwater in Antarctica - MAT-04 (megahit assembly) | ecosystem: Environmental > Aquatic > Freshwater > Ice > Liftoff... | reverse complement strand
GTACGGCTCGCTCTCCGCATGCAGGATCAGGCCCGATGCCCGCCCCTTTGTTCCCCTGCGACGCGTCCTTTCTCTCCCGCCTCGCGCTCCTGCTCCCGCAAGACTGCCTCGGCCCCCCCGGGCCGCGCCACCTTGAGGAACCGCGTGGCCGCTGGATAGGCCAGGCAGGCGCCGTAGCCTTGCCGCGCACGACCGAAGAAGTCGCGATCATCGTCTGTGCCGCCGCTGCGGCACATGTGGGGGTTGTTCCGTGGGGCGGCGGCACCGGGCTGGTAGGCGGGCAGGTTATGGCGTCAGGTGCCGCGCCACTGCTCGTCTCGCTGGAGAGGATGACGAAAACCCGGGCGGTCTACCCCGAAGAGGGTGTGCTCGTAGTCGAGGCTGGCATGATCCTTGCCGATGTGCAGGCGGCGGCGGCGGCGGTCGGCAAGCTCTTTCCCCTCGCGCTCGCCTCCGAAGGCAGTTGCAGGATCGGCGGCAATCTCGCGGCCAACGCGGGCGGGGTAAATGTGCTGCGCTATGGCAATGCGCGCGACCTTTGTCTGGGGATCGAGGCGGTCCTGCCCGACGGCACGATCCTGCATGGGCTGAAGCGGCTCAGGAAGGACAACGCGGGCTATGATCTGCGGCATCTCTTGATCGGCTCGGAAGGTACGCTCGGGATCATCACGGCCGCAAGTCTGCGGCTGTTCCCGCCACCCGCCCGGTCGGTGGTGGCGCTGTTGGCCGTACACGGGCCGGAGGGTGCGCTTGCGCTCCTGTCCCTGGCGGGTGACCGGTTTCCCGGCATGATCTCGGCTTTTGAGCTGATCGGGCGGATGGGGTTCGATTTCCTTGCCAAGGTGATGCCCGACTTGCGCCAACCCTTCGCGCCACCGCCTGACTGGTCGGTGCTGATCGACCTTGGCTTGCCTGCCGGGATCGAGGCGGAGGCCGCTATGGCCGCATTTTACGACGAAGCCGCGCAGGCGGGGCTGGTGCACGACGGCGTCATTGCCACATCGGATGCACAGGCCGCGGGTCTGTGGCGCCTGCGCGAGGCGATTCCCTCTGCAAACCGGGTAATCGGTGCGGTGTCGAGCCATGACATCTCGCTGCCGCTCGGCGCGCTGCCGGAGTTTCTGCGCCGGGCCGATGCGGCGGTTGCGGCGCTTGGGCCCTTCCGCGTCAATTGCTTTGGTCATCTGGGCGATGGCAATCTGCATTACAACGTCTTTCCCCCCAAGGGCGGTCGCCGGGCAGACTATGAGGGCTGCCGCGACCGGTTGAAGACGGCAGTGCACGACCTTGTGCACGCGATGGATGGATCCGTCGCCGCCGAGCATGGGGTGGGGCGGGTAAAAGTGGCGGATCTGGAGCTTTACGGCGACCCGGCCAAGCTCGCGGCCATGCGGGCGATCAAGGCGGCACTGGATCCGCTTGGCATCATGAACCCCGGAGCAGTGCTGCGGACCGGATAAGCGACAAGGGTGCGCCCCGCCGGTGAAGAACCGACGGGGCGGGGGGGTGTGGGTGGTAGGTTTTTGCAAGCAACCGCCCTCCGGGGTTTCCCCCGGCAAGAATCTGTTTAGGCCGAATCCCTTAACAACGGGTTAAGGACGTTCAATGCCCGTCGAATTCGCACAAGGCAAAGACCTCCATCCCCAATGCCTCCAGCCGCCGTCTGCCGCCAAGGTCCGGCAGGTCCACCACAAAGGCACAGCCGACGATTTCGGCGCCAAGGCGTTCGATCAGCTTGATGCCGGCTTCGGCCGTGCCGCCGGTGGCCAGCAGGTCATCGACTAGAAGCACCTTTTCGCCGGGTTGCAATGCGTCGTCATGCATCTCGACTACCGCCTCGCCATATTCCAGCTTGTAGGCCTGCGAAATCGTCTGCCCGGGCAGCTTGCCCTTCTTGCGGATCGGCACGAAACCGGTGGAAAGCTGATGCGCCACGGCGCCGCCGAGGATAAAGCCCCGCGCCTCCAGCCCCGCGACCTTGTCGATGCGCATCCCGGCATAGGGGGCAAGCAGCTGGTCCACGCACATCCGCAAGCCGCGCGGATCAGCAAAAAGAGTGGTCACGTCCCGAAACAGGATCCCCTCGTGCGGGAAATCGACGATGGTGCGGATGTAGTCCTTGACGGTCTTGGCCATGCGGCAGGCTCCTAAGGGGGGCGATCAGGATGGTGTCAGCACCCGGCCCGCGACGGCATCAAGCCGGGCGAGAAGTTCGGGGTCGCGCTGGCCGGGCGCGGTCATCAGCGCGTGGTCGAGCGCGCGGTCGCAACCGTGCGGGCAGGGCGCGCGGTCCTGGCCCAGAAGGACGGGCAAGCGCGCGACGATCCCGCGCGCATGGGCGCCATTGGCAGTAAGGGTCTGGATCACCTGCGCCACATCGACCGCGCCATGATCGGGGTGCCAGCAGTCATAGTCGGTGACCATGCCGATGGAGGCATAGCAAAGCTCCGCCTCGCGGGCGAGGCGCGCCTCGGGCATGCCCGTCATGCCGATGACATGGGCGCCCCAGCCGCGGAAGAGGCGACTTTCGGCGAGGGTAGAGAATTGCGGCCCCTCCATCGCGAGGTAGGTGGCACCGTCGTGGACGCGGACGCTTTCGGCCCGGGCGGCACTGGCGGCGACGGCGGAAAGACGGGAGCAGGTGGGATGCGCGAGACTCACATGCGCCACACAGCCCGGGCCGAAAAACGACGCCTCCCGCGACACGGTGCGATCAATGTACTGATCAATAATGACGAAGTCGCCCGGCGCCATATCTTCATGCAGCGATCCTACTGCCGAGACGGCGACAAGGTCGGTGCAGCCCAGACGCTTTAGCACGTCGATATTGGCGCGGGCATTGATCGAGGAGGGGGTCAGCACGTGCCCGCGCCCGTGCCGGGGCAGGAAGGCCATGGCGACGCCGTTCAGGCGGCCCACCAGGACCTCGTCCGAAGGCTTGCCCCAAGGGGTGCGGACCTTGACCCAGGAAGCGCCTTCGAGCCCTTCGATCTGATAGACGCCCGAGCCGCCGATCACGCCGATCATCCTGTGCATGGCTTTCCCCGCCTGTTGACCGGGGAAGTCTAGGCGCTTGGGGGGGCGGGGAAAAGGGGGGGGCGCTGCCCCCACGCCCGTGCCGGGCGTTCCCCCGGGATATTTGCGCAAAGATGAAGGTTGGTCAGGGAGAAAGGGCGGGATCGAAGGGGTAGCGCGTGAGATTCTCGCAGCCGGTGTCGGTGATGAGGACCTGATCTTCCAGCTTGATCGAGTAATCGCCACCTTCCGGGGAGACGAGCGCCTCGACGCAAAGGGTCATGCCGGGTTCGAGCACGGCATCAAAGGCGCCTTCGGTCCAGGCATCGGAGTAATTCACGTAAGGCCATTCGTCGCAAAGGCCGACGCCGTGCATCTTGCAGGAATATTTTTGCTTCCAGTAAATTTCATCGAGCTGGTGACCACCGAAAACCAGCTCCCTGATCGACACGCCAGGCTTGAGGCGGGCCTGATGGTCGCGGATATGGTCGAGCGCATGGGCATAGGCCGAGCGCACCGCGTTGGTGGGGCGGGCGTCTCCCACCCACCAGGTACGGCTGATGTCGATGCAAAAGCCGTAGGCGCCGATCAGGTCGGTATCGAAGGCCACGATCTCGTTCGGCTGCACGATCCGGGGGCCGCATTCCTGAAACCAGGGGTTGGTGCGCGGACCGGAGGCGAGGAGGCGCGTCTCGATCCATTCGCCACCGCGGCGGATGTTGGCGGCATGAAGCTCGGCCCAGATAGCGTCTTCGCTGACGCCGCCGCGTGGCACCTCGCGGCGGGTGAAGGATTCCATCTCGGCTATCCCGGCCTCGCAGGCAAGGTGGGCCGCGCGCATCGCCAGCATCTCATCCGGGCCCTTGATGGCGCGGGTGCGTTCGGCAACTTCTTCGCCATCGAGGACTGTGAAGCCCGCGGAGTCGAGTGCGCGCAGCCCATGAATCATGATCTTGTCTACTGCGAGGCGGCGGTTGGTGCCCGCGTGTTCGCGCATCACCTCATCCACCTGTGCGGCAAAGCCCCGGGCGGCAGCTTCGCCCCGGTCGCCGGTGGAGTTGTAAAAGAAGGTGGCGCCCGAGCGCAGCTCCTTGACCAGCGGGTTGAAGGTCACAAGGAACGGCGCGTTCTTGTATTCCCACATCACCAGATGCCCATCCGCACATAAAAGGCAGGCACGGAAGGGGTTGTGGGTGTTCCAGAGCTGCATGTTCGTGGTGTCAGTCGCGTAGCGGATGTTCAGCGGGTCAAACATCAAAAGACCGCCGCAGTCGCGGTCCACCAAGGCCTGGGTGAGGCGACGCCAACGATACTCGCGCATGCGGGAAAGGTTCGGCAGCGCGAGGCCCGCGGCCGCCCATTCGGAAAAGGCAAGCTGGGTCGGTCCGATCTCGACCCGGTTATTGTCATTGGGGGTGCCGTCGCCAAGAGTCGCGCCGAGGCTGGGGTCAATCTTGCGGCGGTCGGCGTGGTGCTGGTTCACGGATTGGCCCTTCCCTTGATGAAGGCAGCGTGGGGCGCGGGGCCGGGCAGAGCTTGGCTGGGTGCGACGCACGGTGTCGGTTTCAGGCCGGGCAGGCCCGTGCGGAATTGACGGGGGCAGGCGTGCGTGGTCATTTCGGCGAAAATGACGGAGTGCCCGGTGACCAGCCCCCAGCCGATCCTGCAGGCTCGCCTGCCCTTTGCGCCCTGGATGGACGCCCGGACCTGGCGGCTGCCAGGGGTGTTGCCGCTGGAGGGGGAGGAGTGGTTGCGCTTTGACGATGCCTATGCCGCGCAAATGGCCGAGCGTGACCGCCTGATTGCCGAGCGGGAGCCGCTGGTTCATGCCCTGTTACCCGCGTCGCGGCAGGCCGCTGAGGAGCTGATGAACGAGGTGCTGGCGGTGCTTGCCCGGACGCCCGGCTTTCGGCTGTCTGTGGCGGAGGCGGAGCGGCCCGATGGCGTGACGGTTGCGCTCGACCGCACGGCGCCGCTTCGGACGCTGGGGCGGCTGGTGCAGGAGGATTTCTGCCTCATGCAGGCGCAACCCCTGCATCTGGGCGAAGAATCGGTACTGACCGGTGCGATCCTGTGCTTTCCGGCCAGTTGGACGCTGGCAGAGAAGTTGGGGCAACCCCTGGTACGCATCCACTTGCCGGTGGAGCGTTATACTCAGGACGTGGCCCGCAGGGTGCAGCGGATGTTCGATGCGATTCGGCCGGGTCAGATGCTATGGCGGGCCAATGCGCTGCTTTACGACGATTTCACGCTGCACCAGCCGCGGGTGGAGGGCGCGCGCCGACCAAAGCCATTGGCGCAGACCTATGTCCGGTCAGAGCGCCAGACCTTGCGGCGGTTGCCGCAGAGTGGAGCGGTGGTCTTTGGCATCCACACCTATGTGGTCTTGCGCGCGGGCCTCAGCAAAGAGGCCGAGGACTGTATCCTCGGCCTTTTGGGTTGAATGGCGGGGACTGGCTGCCTTCAGATCATCGAAAGCATGGTGTTGCCGAAGTATGTTTCCGAGAGCGTAAGTACCGCGCCGGTGGCGGCCATCATGCGGCCCGAGAGTCGGATATCCTCGCCGCGCAGAAGCGAGTAGGTCATGAGGGCCGCTCCTATCGGCAGATAGACCACCGTCAAGGTGCAGTTCAGCGCATGAACCGCAAGCCGCATTTGCGTAGAAGGCTGGGTGTCAGGGCCGGTCGCCGTGCGCCGACCGCGGTAAAGCGCCTGACGGATACGCGACAGATCGCCACTGCGGGGCTTTGGCAGATGGGGAAGATCGTTCGACAAGACAGAGTTGTCTTCAAGCGACTGCTCGGACTGTGGCATATGCCCCTGCGCCCGCGCCTTCAGCCGCGCTGCCGTTTCGAGAAATGACCTGCTGGCGCGTTCCGCGACAGCCCCCTTCATCCAGCTATGCGACTGCGGACGCCGCCCTTCCAACTCGACCGACATCCGCTCCATCAAGCGGTCGAGTTCGGGAAAACCCTTTTGGGCGCCGCCTTCTGCTGGTTCGGCGCGCATGTGGTCGGTTGTCAGACGGCGCGTCGGGCCAAGCCGCGAGGTGGGACGCGAGACGTCTTCGACCATGGCGTCGATCACGTCGGGCGTGATGCGAAGGTCGGTTTCGGACCAGTCCAGCCGGTCGCAAGGAAAGCGGGCAGAGAGGGACTCGATGATCTGGGCGCAGATTTGATCGCGGTTTTGCGCGAGAGGTGCTGCAAGCGGGAACTGCGTGCCCGCGCCCACCGAGACGGTCAGGCAGGCGGCATATTCACCAGCGAGATCGTCGGTGTAGCCCAACGCGATCCGCGATCCGTCAAGGTCGAACATCGCAACATCATCGCAATCCCAGGCGAGAGCCCTGCGGCTGGCCGGAAAGCGCGTCAGCGCCTTTTCAAGTTTTTCGACAATGCTTGCAAAGTTCAGCCTGGGGGGGGCAGTGAACAGGAGTTGGGCAATGGTACTCTGTGGCAAGGCGTACATTTCGTCCCTCCGGGTTTCGGATCGGGATCTTTATCGCCCGTGAATGTGCCCACTTTGGGGTTCGATTGAGGAAGGTTAATGGTTGTTTGTCGGAATTCGCCTGATTCCTGCCGCAATCGCTTTAGGAGAAATGGGCGGCGAAATTCCCGTAATGGTTGATCTCGCGGGCAAATTTCGTAGTGTTCAGGTGTGCGGCTTGGCGACGTAGTTGGATATTCTGGCAAAAGGCCCGCCATCTTCTCGGCATGGTTGTAAACACAAAGGTTAACAAATGCCGGCAAAACAGGCTTTTGGCTCGCGTCTCTGCGGTTGTGATTCGGGCCGTGCTGCCGGCCGCAAGAGTGGCCGTTGTGGGGCAAGGGTTGATTGTCGCGCCCGGGGGCCTCAGGCGAAAGGGGCGCCCCTGCGGGCGCCCCTTCGCAGGCCATTTGCGGGCTGACGATCAGCAGCTGTAGTAAAGCTGATATTCCACCGGGTGCGGCGTGTGTTCAAAGGCGTAGACCTCTTCCCACTTCAGCGCCATGTAGCTTTCGAGCTGGTCCATGGTGAAGACGCCGCCTTCCAGGAGGAAGTCGTGGTCCTTTTGCAGCTCTTCCAGCGCCTCGCGGAGCGAGCCGCAGACGGTGGGGATTTCGGCCAGTTCTTCGGGCGGCAGATCGTAAAGATCCTTGTCCGAGGCCGGGCCCGGGTCGGTCTTGTTCTTGATCCCGTCAAGGCCCGCCATCAGAAGGGCGGCGAAAGCCAGATACGGGTTCGCCGACGGGTCGGGGAAACGGGCTTCGACGCGTTTGGCCTTCGGCGACTCGGTCCACGGAATACGGACGCAGCCAGAGCGGTTGCGGGCAGAATACGCGCGCAGAACGGGCGCTTCGAAACCGGGGATCAGGCGTTTGTAGCTGTTGGTCCCTGGGTTGGTCAGCGCGTTCAGGGCCTTCGCATGCTTGAGGATGCCGCCGATGAAGTAAAGCGCCGCCTGGCTCAGGTCGGCGTACTTGTCGCCGGCGAACAGCGGCTTGCCGCCCTTCCAGATCGACATGTTCACGTGCATCCCCGAACCGTTGTCGCCCTTCATCGGCTTGGGCATGAAGGTCACGGTCTTGCCATAGGCGTGGGCCACGTTGTGGATTACGTATTTGTACTTCTGGATGTTGTCGGCCTGTTCGACCAGCCCACCGAAGATCATGCCCAATTCGTGCTGGCAAGTGGCCACCTCGTGGTGGTGCTTGTCCACCCGCATGCCCATCCGCTTCATCGTCGAGAGCATTTCGCTGCGGATGTCCTGCGCTTCGTCCACCGGATTCACGGGGAAGTAGCCGCCCTTGTGTCCCGCGCGGTGGCCATAGTTGCCGCCTTCGGTCACCGTGTCGGTGTTCCAGGCAGCGGCCTCGGCGTCGATCTCGTAAGACACCTTGCGTGGCGTTACCGAATAGCGGACGTCGTCGAAGATGAAGAATTCGGCTTCGGGCCCAAAATAAGCCGTATCGCCCACGCCCGAGGTCTTGAGGAACGCTTCTGCCTTGATCGCGGTCTGGCGCGGGCAGCGGCTGTAGGCCTCATTCGTGTCGGGCTCGACCACGTTGCAATGCACGCAGAGGGTTTTCTCGGCATAGAAGGGGTCGATGTAGACCGACTCGGGGTCCGGAATCAGCTTCATGTCGGACTGGTCGATCGACTTCCATCCCGCGATGGACGAGCCGTCGAACATGAAGCCTTCCTCGAAGAAATCCTCGTCCACAAGGTCAGACACCAGCGTGACGTGCTGCAGCTTGCCCTTGGGGTCGGTAAAGCGGATGTCGACGTATTCGACTTCCTCGTCCTTGATCAGTTTCAGAGCTTTCTTGACTGCGCTCATCATGCTGCCTTTCGGTTGGTGTTGCGTTCAGGGCGGCAACCAGGCCGCCCCGGTGGAGGGTTAGACCGCGTCGTCGCCGGTTTCGCCGGTACGGATGCGGATCGCCTGTTCGACGGACGTGACGAAAATCTTGCCGTCGCCGATCTTGTCGGTGCGGGCGGCGCTGACGATGGCGTTTACGGCGGTGTCCACCATGTCATCGCTCAGCACGACCTCGATCTTCACCTTGGGCAGGAAATCAACCACGTATTCGGCGCCGCGATAAAGCTCTGTATGCCCCTTCTGGCGACCGAAACCCTTGACCTCGGTGACCGAAAGCCCCTGGATGCCCGCTTCCTGCAGGGCTTCCTTGACCTCATCAAGCTTGAACGGCTTGATGATCGCTTCGATCTTTTTCATGGGTGCCCTCCCCCCGGACGATGCGTCCTTGCCGTCTGATCACTTCCCCGAGGCGGCGACAATTGGCTAGGGTGACGGGCAGGGGCGTCTCGGCGGGATTCCTTGTGGTGTGCCCATTTATTAAGCAATGCGGCGCGATAGCGGGCGATTTGCAAACAGAAAGGCCGGAAATGACTGAATTGCTGACAGCGGCACAGATGCGGGCGATCGAGATGGCCGCGATTGTCTCGGGCAATGTGACGGGCCTTGAACTGATGGAACGCGCCGGGAGGGGCGTGGTCGACGCGATCTTCTCCGAATGGCCGCAGCTGGCCGCGGGGTCGTTCCGGGCGGTGGTTTTGTGCGGACCAGGGGGCAACGGCGGCGACGGGTTCGTCGTGGCGCGGTTGCTGAAGGAGTGGGGGTGGGAGGTAAAGGTGTTCCTGTATGGCGACCCGGAGCGGATGCCGCCTGATGCGCGGGCGAATTATGAGCGGTGGTGCGGGATGGGGGAAATTTACAACGCAGCGGAAATCAGGGATCACGATCAACTGATTGATCTGGAACCCGACGTCTTTGTGGATGGACTCTTTGGGATCGGACTGTCGCGTCAGATTGTTTTTTCCGCCGATGAGTTACGTGGTTTCTTTGATTATTCTCAGCGCTGGTTGTTTGACAGCGGCGCGCCGACCGTTTCGATAGATGTTCCTTCCGGCGTGTGCAGCGACAGTGGAAGGTCTTTGGGGGCGGCAATGACGGCCGCCCTCACGGTCACTTTTCATGCAGCAAAAGTGGGCCACTTTCTCGCGGACGACGATGGTTCGCGCTGCAGGAAGCTGAGTGTCGTAGACATTGGATTACCAAAGCACCACCGGTTGAACTTGCCGGAACGTATAAGATCGACTTTGCCAAAGGACCTTCGCGACACGGTCTGGACTGTCGTAGATCCCGGCGTGAACCTGCAAAAAAAGGGTTGGGAGCGTCACAAATACTCCTATGGCCACGCCCTCATCCTTTCCGGCCCGCACGGCCGGGGTGGTGCCGCCCGACTCGCTGCCCGTGGTGCGCTCAGGATCGGGGCTGGGGTGGTGACCGTTGGCTGCCCAGCTGATACGCTGGCCGAGCATGCCGCGCGGCTGGACGCGATCATGCTGCGGTGGGTGGAGGATGCGGCGGCGCTGGCGGGTGTGCTGGAGGACGAGCGGATCAATGCGGTGTGTCTGGGGCCGGGGATGGGGGTTTCGCGGGCGAAAGCGATGTTGGCGGTGGCTTTGGGCGCGGCGGGGAGTCGGGGCAAGCCCCGACCTGCGGTGTTGGATGCGGATGCGTTGACAGCGCTGGCAGAGGCGCCGGAGTTGGTTGCGATGTTGCATGGGACGTGTGTGCTGACGCCGCATGCAGGCGAATTCGCGCGGCTGTTTCCTGACATTGCAGCGAGGCTCGCAGCCCCTGCAACGACTGGCCCGGCCTATTCCAAGGTGGATGCCACACGCGACGCGGCGGCGCGGGCGGGGTGTGTGGTTCTGTTCAAGGGGCCGGATACGGTAATTGCGGAACCTTCGGGGCGGTGCAGCATCAACTCGGCGGCTTATGACCGCGCGGCACCGTGGCTTGCGACGGCCGGGTCGGGCGATGTGCTGGCGGGGTTCATCGCGGGGCTGCTCGCGCGAGGTTATGCCCCTATGCCTGCAGCGGAAACTGCAGCCTGGCTACACGTCGAATGCGCGCGCAGCTTTGGGCCGGGGCTGATCGCCGAAGACCTTCCCGAGGAACTGCCGCAGGTTTTTCGCGCCCTCGGCCTATAGCGCGACCATCCGGCGGATATCGGCAGGCGTTGCCCCCTCCGCCCGGAACTTCGCCAGCGCGCGGGCATCATCCCGTTTGGCCAGCCTCTTGCCCTGATCATCGCGGATCAGGCGGTGGTGGTGGTAGACCGGGGTGGGCAGGCCTAGCAGCCGCTGAAGGATCACTTGAACGGCAGTGAAATCGAACAGATCTTCGCCCCTGACCACATGGGTCACGCCCTGTTCGGCATCGTCCAGCGCTGCGGCAAGGAAATAGGCCACGGCCTCCTCGCCCTTGCGGTAAAGCACCACATCGCCGATGTCGCGCTCTGCTGTGGCAGCGTCGATGACATGGCGGCCCGCGTGCTTCGCGCCGGTTTCGACAAAGCCTGGGGCATGCTCCGCCAGTGTTCGCAGCGCAAGGCCCAGGTGCAAGCGCAGCACATCATCTTTTGTGCGGCTGACCATGTTCCGCCCGCAGCAGGTGCCGGGATAGACACTATGGGCGATGCCCTCTTGCGGGGCGGCGATCGAGGCACGGATATCTGCCCGCGTGCACAAGCAGGGGTAGATAAGCTCCCGAGCAATCAGCCCGTCAAGGCCCGCACAATAGCGTGACAGATGCTCGGATTGCCGCAGAACGGGACCATCCCAGGTGATGCCAAGCCAGGCCAGATCGTCAAGTATCGTTGCCTCGAACGCGGCGCTGCACCGATCCGCGTCGATATTTTCCATCCGGACCAGGAACCGCCCACCTTCAGCCCGAGCCATGTCATGGGCCAGCAGCGCGGAATAGGCATGCCCCAGATGCAGCGGACCGGTGGGCGAGGGCGCAAAGCGCGTTACGAAAGCCATGCGAGGAAGGCGTCTTTGGCGCGGTCGGTGTAGGCCTTGTAGCGGTCCTTGCGGCCCTTGCGCCCGCCCTTGGCATCAATCGGAGGAAAGAGGCCGAAGTTCACGTTCATCGGCTGGAAGGTTTTAGCCTCTGCCCCGCCGGTGATGTGGGTGACCAGCGCGCCCATCGCGGTTTCAGGCGGCGGAGGGGGCAGGGTCTCGCCCTTGATCTCGGCCGCAGCCATTCGGCCCGCCAAAAGCCCCATCGCAGCGGATTCCACATAACCTTCAACGCCGGTAATCTGGCCTGCAAAGCGGATGTTCGGGCGTGACTTCAAACGCATCTGATCGTCAAGCAAAGTCGGAGAGTTGATGAACGTATTGCGATGAATTCCGCCAAGGCGCGCAAAGCTCGCCTCATGCAGCCCCGGAATCATCTTTAGAACAGTGGTTTGCGCGCCATACTTCATCTTCGTCTGGAACCCGACGATGTTGTATAATGTGCCAAGCTTGTTGTCCCGGCGCAGCTGAACCACTGCATAAGGCTTCGGCCCCCGGGGGTTGGTCAGGCCTACGGGCTTCATCGGGCCAAACCGCAGCGTTTCGCGACCGCGCTCCGCCATCACCTCGATTGGCAGACAACCGTCGAAATAGCCTGCCGTCTCGCCCGCATGGAACTCTGTCTTGTCGGCAGCCAGAAGGGCGTCGATGAAGGCGCCATACTCTTCACGGTTCATCGGGCAGTTGATGTAGGCCTGCTGCTCCTCCACCGTTTCGCCCTTGTCGTAACGCGATTGCAGCCAGGCCACCGACATGTCGATGCTTTCGGCATAGACGATGGGGGCAATCGCGTCAAAGAAGGCCAGCGCTTCGGCCCCGGTCTCGGCCTTGATCGCCTGTGCCAGGGCGCCGGAGGTCAGCGGGCCGGTGGCAACGATCCACTTTCCGGATGACGGAAGCTCTGTAATCTCCTCGTACGACACAGAAATCAGCGGATGGTCCAGCAGGCGTGCGGTGACGCTTGCGGCAAAGGGATCGCGGTCCACTGCAAGCGCGCCGCCTGCGGGCACGCGGTGCGCACGGGCCGTCTGCATGATCAGACCACCGGCCGCCGCCATTTCCCAATGCAGAAGACCCACGGCATTGCGTTCGTCATCATCAGAACGGAAGGAGTTGGAACAGACCATCTCCGCCAGATGCCCGGTGCGATGCGCAAAAGTTCCGACCGTTGGGCGCATCTCGTGGATGACCACGGGCACGCCTGCCTCGGCAGCCTGCCAGGCGGCTTCCGCCCCCGCCATGCCGCCGCCGATGATGTGTAGGGTGTTGTCCATCCCCGCGATCTAAGCTGTTTTCGCCCCGAGGAAAAGGGGAGGCCCCGCGAACGAGAGGCGCGGGACCCTCCGCTTCAAGCCTTGCGCGCGTCAAGCGACAGGGCGCCCGGGCCATGGGCAAAAAACATCAGAAAGCCGCCGGCGATGGCGAAGTTCTTGAAGAACATCGCAGTCTGGATCTGGTCGGCAAAGTTCGCGTGATAAAGCAACGCCGCGACAATGCAAAAGCCTGCCCCTGCGAGCGACATGATGCGGGTCTGGACGCCGATGAGCAGTGCCAGACCAAGGGCCACCTCAAAGATCGCCGAGGGCCACGCGAGAAAGCCCGGAAGCCCGCCAGAGGTTAGATAACCCGTGAACCCGGCGATGTCGCCCATCTTGGACAGGCCGGCAGGGATGAACATTGCCGCGATGAAGACACGCGCGATCAGCGGAGAGTAGTGTGCAAGTTTTCCCATTATATTCCCTTGTGGTCAAAAGGTTGCAGACCGGGCTTCTGAGAAGCCCGTTCAAGAGCCTGACGGTAACCTGAACACCAGTACAGAGAAACCCGATCAAACGCAGAGGTTGTGTGCGTTCACGCACGATTCGCGGCGGCCGAGAAGAGCCGCGCCCTTTGGCTGGCGACAAACGCCTCCGGTGCATCACGCCCGATAGAACCGAGGGCAACCGCCGTGTCAAAGAAGCCGCACGCGGGTTGGCCGTCGCTTAGCCGCCCCCAGCACAGCGCCGCCCGAAGCGGACGAAGAGCGGCTGCGCCGTCTTCCATCAACGTTTCAAGGTCTGCCGTCAAGTCCCTGATCCGCAAACCAAGATCCCGGGCGAGCATGCCGCAAGTGATCGTATCACCGGCTGCGGCCAGGGTAGCGAGACGGGCTTCAAGCGCGGCGTTGCTCAATGTCATTCGCGACACGGTTGACGCGCTGGACGACTTCCCCTTGCACGACGATGTGCGCCTTCATTTCGGCAAGACATTCGTTATGGATCACTGTTGCCTGGACCAGTTCTCTCGTGATGAAAATTCAGACAGCGGTAAGGATAATGCAAGGCAGCCACAACGACGCCAGCGTGCCAAAGGCCCACTCATTCTTCCTCGCCCTGTTCGGCCACCCGCGCAACCGACACAACCTCTTCATCCGTCGCAACATTGAACACGCGCACACCACCCGCCGACCGCGACCGGAAGGAAATCTGCCCCACCGGCACCCGGATCGACTGGCCGGTCGAGGTGGCGAGCATGATCTGGTCATTGAACTCCACCGGGAAGGAGGCGACGAGCGGGCCGCCCCGCATTGCGCCGTCCATCGCCTTGACCCCCATGCCGCCGCGACCGCGCACCGGATAATCGTGGCTGGAGCTGAGCTTGCCAGTCCCGCTTGATGTGATCGTCAGGATCAGATCCTCAGCCGCCGACATCTGCGCATAACGTTCGGGCGAGAGTTGTCCGGCGCTGACCGCTTCTTCATCCTCGTCGGCCTCAACCTCATCCTCGACCGCCCCTGCCATCAGACGGCGCTGCTTGAGATAGGCTTCGCGCTCTGCCGGATCGGCCTCGAAGTGCCGGATGATCGCCATCGACACTACACGGTCCCCCAAGGCCAGGCGGATACCTCGCACGCCGGTTGATCCGCGCGATTTGAAGACGCGGATGTCGGTCGTCGAGAACCGGATCGCCCGGCCAAAGGCTGTCACCAGCATTACGTCATCGGTGTCATCGGCGATGGCCGCATTCACCAGGCTCACGCCGTCGGGCAGGTTCATCGCGATCTTGCCGTTTCGCTTCACGTTGGTGAAATCTGACAGATCGTTCTGCCGCACGTCGCCATCCGATGTGGCAAAGACGATCTGCAGCTTTTCCCATTCCTCCTCCGGCGCGTTTACCGGCATCAGCGCGGCGATGGTAACGCCCTGATCTATAGGCAGGATATTGACCATCGCCTTGCCCTTGGCGGTGCGACCCGCCAGCGGCAAGCGCCAGGTTTTCAATTTGTAGACCATCCCATCGGTGGTGAAGAACAAAAGGTTGGTGTGCGTGTTGGCCACAAACAGGGTGGTCACCACGTCGTCTTGTTTGGTGGCCATCGACGACAGCCCCTTGCCGCCACGATTTTGCGCGCGGAACTCTGCCAGCGGCGTGCGCTTGATGTATCCACCGGAGGTGATGGTCACCACCATATCCTCGCGTTCGATCAGATCTTCGTCTTCCATGTCGCCGGCCCAGTCGACGATCTCGGTCCTGCGCGGCACGGCAAAAAGCGCGCGCACCTCGCGCAGTTCCTCCGAGATGATGCCCATGATCCTCTCACGCGAGCCGAGGATTTCGAGGTAATCCTTTATCTTTGCAGCCAATTCCTCCAGCTCGTCGGTGATTTCCTTCACCCCGAGAGCCGTGAGCCTCTGTAGCCGAAGCTCCAGAATCGCCCGGGCCTGCGCTTCGGACAGGTTGTAGGTCCCGTCCTCGTTCACCGGGTGCGACGGGTCGTCAATCAGGCGCAGGAAGGGGATGATCTCTCCCGCAGGCCAGCGCCGCGTCATCAGTTTGTCGCGCGCCTCGGCCGGGTCTGCCGATGACCTGATGGTCGCCACGACCTCGTCCACGTTCGAAACCGCCACCGCCAGACCGCACAGAATATGGCTCCGCTCGCGCGCGCGCCGCAGCTCGTATGCGGTGCGGCGGGCCACGACTTCCTCGCGAAAGCTGATGAAATAGCTCAGAAAATCGCGAAGCGTAAGCTGCTCGGGCCGCCCGCCGTTCAAGGCGAGCATATTGCAGCCGAAGCTGACCTGCATGGGGGAAAATCGGTAAAGCTGATTAAGGACCACATCCGCCGTGGCATCACGCTTAAGCTCGATCACCACCCGTACGCCGATCCGGTCGGATTCGTCAGCGATGTTCGAGATGCCCTCGATCTTTTTTTCCCGCACCATCTCGGCGATGATCTCGATCATCCGCGCCTTGTTCACCTGATAAGGCACCTCGTCGATGATGATGGCGAAGCGGTCCTTGCGCACCTCCTCGATCCGGGTTTTCGCCCGCATGATCACCGACCCGCGCCCCTCGAGGTAAGCCTTGCGCGCCCCGGACCGACCAAGGATCAGGCCCCCGGTCGGGAAGTCTGGCGCGGGGATGTATTCCATCAGCGCCTCGGTCGAAAGGTCAGGGTTCTTGATAAGCGCGAGCGTGCCGTCGATTACCTCACCAAGGTTGTGTGGCGGAATTCGCGTGGCCATGCCGACGGCAATCCCCTCGGCACCATTGACCAGCATGTTCGGATATCGCGCCGGAAGCACTGTGGGCTCGCGGTCCTTGCCATCGTAATTGTCTTGAAAATCAACGGTTTCCTTGTCGATATCCGCAAGAAGAAAGGTTGCGGGCTTGCCCATGCGGACTTCGGTATACCGAAACGCCGCCGCCGGGTCCCCGTCCATCGAGCCAAAGTTGCCCTGGCCATCGAGCAGCACCAGCGACATCGAAAACGGCTGCGCCATCCGCACCAGCGCATCGTAGATCGCCGAGTCGCCATGCGGGTGATACTTGCCCATCGTGTCCGCCACGGGACGCGAGGATTTGCGATAGGGCTTGTCCGGCGTGTTCCCAACCTCGTTCATCGCGTAAAGAATGCGCCGGTGCACCGGCTTCAACCCGTCGCGAAGGTCCGGGATCGCGCGGCTGACGATCACGCTCATCGCATAGTCGAGGTAGGCTGTCTTCATCTCGGCGGCAATATCGACCTGTGGGCCGACATGTGCCGGACGAATGGGATTTTCGCCTGCATTTTCAAAAACTTCGGGTGTGTCAGTCACGAGGGGTTGCGCCTTCCTGCTCGGGGGCAATATATGGTTGCGCAAAGACTACACTATCCTACCTATGGGGTGCAATGGCGCCACCGGCTGCGCAGGCAGCTGACACGCACAAAGGATAACCCGTTGGTTTCGCGGGGTTCGCGTCCGGATCACGCGATCACTTGGATCGCGGCCCCAAAGCCACTCACCCCGCCCGCAGGATCATCCCGAACAGATCGCGCGGATCATCGGGATCGGCGATCATGTCCAGCTGCTGGCAGAGGCCCGTTTCGGTCAGTTTGCCCCGCACATATCGCAGGGCCGAGAAATCCTCGATCGCAAAGCCGACCGAATCGAACAGAGTCACCTGATCCGCCGCCGTGCGCCCCGGCGCGGCCCCCGCCATGACCTGCCAAAGCTCGGTCACCGGATGATCGGCGGACAGCTGCTGAATTTCCCCCTCCACCCGGGTCTGGGGCGGATACTCGACAAAAATCGACGCGCGCATCAGAATATCGCGGTGCAGTTCCGTCTTGCCCGGGCAATCGCCGCCGACGCCGTTGATGTGGACGCCGGCCCCCACCATGTTGTCGGTCAGGATCGTGGCGTATTGCTTGTCTGCGGTGACTGTCGTGATGATCTGCGCGCCAAGGATCGCCTCCTCCGCCGTCCGACAGGACACCACATTGAGGCCGCGCCCGGTGAGGTTTCGCGCGCATTTCGCGGTGGCCCCGGGATCGATGTCGTAAAGCCGCACCTCGTTCAGTCCGCAGATCGCCTTGAAGGCCAGCGCCTGAAACTCTGCCTGCGCGCCGTTGCCGATCAGGGCCATCGTGGTAGCTCCCGCCGGGGCCAGCCACTTCGACGCCATTGCCGAAGTGGCGGCGGTGCGCAGCGCGGTCAGGATCGTCATTTCGGACAGCAACAGCGGGTACCCGGTCGCCACATCCGCCAAAAGGCCAAAGGCTGTAACGGTTTGCAACCCCTGCCTCATGTTGGAAGGATGGCCGTTCACATATTTGAACCCATAGGTCTCACCATCCGAAGTCGGCATCAGCTCGATCACCCCCACATCGGAGTGCGAGGCGATGCGGGGGGTCTTGTCAAACGCGGGCCAGCGCAGGAAATCGGCCTCGATCTCAATGGCGAGGTCAGTCAGCACCCGCTCGATCCCCAGGCGCAGCACAAGCTGCATCATGTGATCGACGGAAACGAAGGGGACGAGGTTCAGGGTCATGTCAGGATCCGGTCATTTGCTGCGGGTCGGGCGGTCGAAGACCTTCTTGCCCATCAGGGACCCCACAAGATCAACCATCAATCGGGCCGTCATGCCGCGGTCGTCCAAAAAGGGGTTCAGCTCCACCAGGTCGAGCGAGGTCACGAGGCCGGATTCATGCAATAGCTCCATCACCAGATGGGCCTCGCGGAACGTGATGCCGCCGGGGACCGTGGTGCCCACTGCGGGCGCGATCGAGGGGTCGAGGAAATCGACATCTAGTGAGACGTGCAGCATGCCTTCTGCCGCCCGTACTGCATCAAGAAAATCGCGAAGGGGGGCTACGACGCCGCGCTCGTCCAGCACCCGCATGTCATTGATCGCGATGTCGGATTGCAACAGCGCCGTGTGTTCGGCCGGGTCAACCGAGCGGATGCCGTAAAGGCAGATCCGGTCTGCGTGGATCGGAGCGGGGAAGGGGGTGAAGGCATCGAAACCCCGGCGCCCTGCGATATACGCCAACGGCGTACCATGCAGGTTGCCGGAGGTGGTGGTCAGCGGCGTGTGGAAATCCGAATGCGCATCCAGCCAAAGAAGGAAGAGGGGACGCCCCTCCCGCGTCGCATGGGCCGCAGCGCCTGCAACGGAACCGAGCGCCAGAGAATGGTCTCCGCCGAGGATGATCGGCAGGCCACCTGCCGCCAGCGCGTCCTCCGTCCGGTCGGCCAGCACCTGCGTCCAGCCCAGCACCTCGGGCAGTGAATGCACGGCGGGGTTGGGGCAGGCGGCTTCCGTCAAGTCCGGCAAGGACAGGTCGCCCCAATCCTCCACCCCATGGCCGAGCTCGGATATGGCCTGTGCAAGACCCGCAACGCGGTAGGCCGCCGGGCCCATCAGGCAGCCGGGCCTGCGTTGCCCCGCATCAATGGGCGCGCCGATGAGGATGGTTCTCGACATGCTGTCTCTCCGTGATTGAGGAACTTTTCTTTCCGGCTTGCGGCAAACTCTACCCCTGTTATTGTCACTTTGCGCGACGGTTTGCGCGTTCTGGCGCAGAGGGTGAGCGGAATGGACGATGCCGATCAGCGGCTGGTGGCGGAACTGCGCCGCGATGGGCGGGCGTCGCTGTCGGACCTCGCCGATCGCCTCGGCCTCAGCCGTGCCACGGTGCGCGCGCGGATGGAGAGGTTGACTGAACGGGGCGACATTGCGGGCTTCACGGTCCTCACCCGCAGTGATGTGACCGCCGCCCCGGTGCGCGGCCTGATGCTGATCGGAATCGAGGGCAAGGGCGGCGAGCGGCTGATGGCTCGCCTTGCGGGATTGCCGGCCGTTCAGGCGGTGCATTCGACGAATGGGCGGTGGGATCTGATCGTGGAGCTGGGTACCCAGACGCTTCAGGAGCTGGACGAGACGATCCACCGCATCCGCAGCCTCGACGGTGTCACCACGTCAGAGACGAACCTGCTTTTGTCCACCCGCATGGCGGGACGGCGCTGACGATCACGTTCCTGCGGTCGAAACGCGCATCTCCTTGGAAGTGCGTCTTGGTTCCACTAGACTTCCCCCGGAAACGGGAGAAACCGCATGATCGTTGAACTGGGCCATTTCGCGCTGATTCTCGCACTTTGCGTGGCACTTGTGCAGACGTTGGTACCGTTGTGGGGTGCCGCCATTCGCGACGAAGGGCTGATGGCGGTGGGCGATTCGGCGGCAAAGCTGCAATTCCTGCTTGTCGGGTTCTCTTTTGCTGTGCTGACTTATGCTTTTGTTGTCAGTGACTTTTCGCTTGCGGTGGTTGTCCAGAACTCCCACACGCTGAAGCCGATGCTTTACAAGGTTACGGGCACCTGGGGGAACCATGAGGGCTCGCTCTTGTTGTGGGTTCTGATCCTGGCGCTGTTTGGCGCTTGCGCGGCTGTATTCGGGGGCAATCTGCCGACGACGCTCAGGGCGAGGGTTCTGTCGGTGCAAGGCTCCATCGGGGTTGCGTTCCTTCTGTTCATGCTGCTGACGTCCAATCCCTTTCTGCGCCTTGTGGTGCCACCGCTGAACGGTGAGGATCTGAACCCGCTCCTGCAGGACCCCGGCCTCGCCTTCCACCCGCCCTTCCTGTACCTCGGCTATGTCGGGCTCAGCATGTCGTTCAGCTTTGCCGTCGCGGCCCTGATCGAAGGGCGCGTGGACGCCGCCTGGGCGCGGTGGGTGCGGCCGTGGACGCTGGCGGCCTGGGTGTTCCTGACGATCGGCATCGGCCTGGGGTCCTGGTGGGCCTATTATGAGCTTGGCTGGGGCGGCTTTTGGTTCTGGGACCCGGTCGAGAATGCCTCCTTCATGCCCTGGCTCCTGGCGGCAGCGCTGCTGCATTCGGCCATCGTGGTGGAAAAACGCGAAAGCCTGAAAGCGTGGACGGTTCTTCTTGCGATCATGGCCTTTGGCTTTTCGCTGATCGGGACGTTCATCGTACGCTCGGGCGTCATCACTTCTGTCCATGCCTTCGCCAACGACCCGGAGCGGGGGGTATTCATCCTGCTGATCCTTGCCGTGTTCACCGGCGGGGCGTTGACGCTTTTTGCCTTCCGGGCGGGCGCGCTGGAGGCGAAGGGGCTCTTTGCCGTCGTCAGCAGGGAGACCGCGCTCGTCGGCAACAACATCCTGCTCGCCGTCGCAGCGCTGGTGATCTTTGTCGGCACGATCTGGCCGCTGGTGGCGGAACTGGCCTTTGGTCGCAAGCTGTCGGTCGGCCAGCCGTTTTTCGACGCGGCATTCGCGCCCTTCATGCTGGCGCTAGGCATCATTCTGCCCATCGGGGCCATGTTGCCGTGGAAACGGGCCGATGTCGGGCGTGTCCTGCGCGCGCTGATCCCGGCGGCGGTGCTTGCGTTCAGCCTCGGCGCGCTGGCCTATGCGATGCAGACCGGGCGCACTGCGCTTGGTCCGGTGGGGTTGATGCTGGGGGCTTGGGTGTTTTTCGGCGCGCTGACCGACCTTTGGGCACGCACCGGCAAAGGCGCGCTTGCAGGGCGCCTTGCCCGGCTAGGCCGTCTGCCGCGGGCGGACCTCGGCAAGGTCGTGGCGCATGGCGGGTTCGGCATCACCATCTTTGCCGTCTCGGCCATGCTCGCCTGGAAGATCGAGGATATCCGCGTGGTGCAAACCGGCGAAAGCTTCCCGCTTGGCAGCTATACCGTGCAGTTGGTAGCGGTGCACAAGGTTCAGGGGCCGAACTACACGTCCACCATGGCTGAAATGGCCGTGACGCGGGACGGAGCCCCGGTCGCCACGCTTTTCCCTGAAAAGCGCTTCTACCCCGTGCAAGGCATGCCCACGACCGAGGCCGCCATCGACTATGGCTTCCTGCGGGATATCTACCTCGTGATCGGTGATCCGCAGGACGGCGGGGGCTGGGCGGTGCGCAGCTATGTCGAACCCTTTGCGAACTGGCTTTGGGCAGGGTGCCTGCTGATGGCGCTCGGGGGCACGCTCTCGCTCAGCGACCGGCGGTTCCGGGTGGCGGCGGGGGCGCCGCGCGCCCAAGGGGTGCCTGCGGAATGAAGCGCCTCGTGCTCTGCGTCCTGTTGCTGGCAACCCCAGCCTTTGCTGTGCAGCCAGACGAGATCCTGCCCGACCCCACGCTTGAATCCCGCGCCCGTGCCATTTCCGGCGATATCCGCTGCCCGGTCTGCCAAGGCGAATCTATCGATGACAGCAACGCCCCGATCAGCCGCGATTTGCGCATCATCATCCGCGAGCGTTTGGTGGCAGGCGACAGCGATGCCGCGGTGGTTGATTTCCTCGTGGCGCGGTATGGTGAGTTCATCCTGTTCAACCCGCCCGCGCGGGGGGCGAACCTGATCCTGTGGTTTGCGGGGCCTGCCATGGTACTGGCCGGAGCCGGGCTTGCCGCAATCACCCTGCGGCGCAGGCGCCAGGGCGTGGAGGCGGCCCTTTCGTCCGATGAGGAAGCGCGCCTTGCCACCCTGATGCAGGACCACGCGCCCCGGCCGTGACGGCATCTTTGACTTTGTCGCCACGGACCTGTCATCTGGCGCAAGGAGGACCGGCCATGACCTACCAGACCATCGAGGTTACCCAAGACGCGGGCGTCGTCACCATCGCCCTCAACCGCCCTGCGCAGCGCAATGCGCTGACCTCGGGAATGCGCCATGAACTGATGATCGCGCTGGCCGAGGCGGAAGTGAGCGCTCGCTGCATCGTCCTCACCGGGCGCGGCACTGCGTTCTGCTCAGGTCAGGATCTGGCCGATGCACGCGACCCTGACGCCCTCGACCATGAGCGGGTTCTGATCGAAGAATACGAACCCCTTCTGCAACGCCTTGCCGAAAGCCCGGTGCCGACCATCGCCGCGGTAAACGGAACGGCTGCAGGGGCAGGGGCCAATCTCGCGCTGACATGTGATGTGGTGATCGCGGCCGACAGCGCCAGCTTCATTCAGTCCTTCACCCGCATTGGCCTTGTTCCCGATGCGGGCGGCACCTGGCTTCTGCCGCGCCAGATCGGGCTTGCCCGGGCGATGGGGGCGATGCTCTTTGCCGAAGCCATCCCCGCCCGACAGGCCGCCGACTGGGGGATGATCTGGCAGGCCGTCCCCGATGCCGACTTCGCCGCGAACATCGCCGCCCGCGCGCATCAGCTCGCCACCGGCCCCGCGACCGCTTACCGCGCCCTCAAGGCCGCCCTCCGCGCCAGCGCGACGAATGACCTCGCCGCACAATTGGCGCTCGAGGCGCGGCTGCAGGGCGCTTGCGGCGCAACCCAAGACTTTCGCGAAGGTGTGGCAGCCTTTTTGGACAAACGGCAGGCGCATTTTACCGGCCATTAGGGAACCGTTGTGCGCGCGGCAGGTCTTGCATAAGGTCGCACCATCGGGATGGGCCGGGGCGAGGCACTTATGTGGGACCGACTTTTTCTGCAACTGTTGCGCGCAGGCGTGCGCACCGGGATGTTGCACCTGACATTGGCAGACGGTTCGACCCATGACATCGGGCCGGGCGGCGCACCGGAGGTCAGCCTCACGCTGCATGACCCGGCTTTCACCCGCAAGTTCTTTGCCCGGCCCGACCTGACCATGGGCGAGGCTTATGTAGATGGACGCATGGTGATCGCGGACAATGACATCCGAAGTTTCATCACGTTTGTGTTGCGCAACGTCCGCGGCCGCAAAGTGCCGGCGCCTCTGCGAAAGATCTCGAAGCTGGTCAAACGGGGGAAGTCCTGGACGATCTGGAATCATATGGGCATCGCGCAAAAGAATGCGGCGCATCACTATGATATCTCGGAAGAACTCTACGATCTCTTCCTCGGCGAAACCAAGCAGTATACCTGCGCCTATTTCCGTCGACCCGATGTGTCTCTGGAAGAGGCACAGGCGGCCAAGATGGCGCATATCGGGGCGAAACTACTGATCAGGCCGGGGATGCGGGTTCTGGATATCGGCTGCGGTTTTGGCACCCTCGCGTTGTCGCTGGCACGCGATCATGGGGCGCAGGTGGTGGGCGTCACCCTGTCGGAGGTGCAACTGGCCGAGGCGCGGCGTCGCGCGGCCGCTGCAGGCCTGTCGGATCAGGTCGAGTTCCGCCTGCAGGATTACCGCGCCGTGACCGAGCCGTTCGACCGCGTAGTGTCGGTTGGCATGATGGAACATGTAGGTCTGCCGCACCTGCGCACTTATTTCCAGAAGGTCGCCGATCTTTTGACCCCCGATGGCGTTGCACTCATCCACTATATCGGACGCTGGTCCCCCCCGAACACCATCTCGCCCTGGTTCAGCAAGTACATCTTCCCCGGGGCGTATTGTCCTGCCGTTTCCGAGGCGATGCGGGTGGTCGAAAAGACCGGCCTCGTTCTCGCCGACCTTGAAGTCTGGCGCGGCCATTACGAGCGCACCTTGCAGGAATGGCTGAAACGGTTAGACCAGAACATCGACCGGGTCCGCCAGTTGCAGGACGAGCGCTTCGTGCGGATGTGGCGCTATTATCTGCAATCAGCAGAGCTCAGCTTTTCCGAGGCTCATCTGGTGATCCACCAACTGCAGCTGTCGAAAACCCGCTACGCTGTTCCCCTGACGCGCGACTATCTTTACACCGCGCACAACACCTGAAAACCCTTTTAAGCAGCACTGTCTTCTTCCTCTGTCGCCGGCCAACCCGGGGTGCCCCGGCGTCGGAGATGGACCGGGCCGGTTGCGGGCCTCCCCAGCGATGCGTGGAAGGCGAACCTCAGCCCCGCAACAGCCAGACATCAACGTGTGCCTTGCGACCTCGCAGGGCAAGATCCGGATGGCTGATGAAGCCGTCCAGAACCTCCGGGCCCAGCCCGTCAGATTGCGCCCGCGCAACCAGCGCGTCACTGATGACGACACGGGCACCCACATCCCTTGTCGCAGTCTCCAGCCGGCTTGCGACATTCACCGTATCGCCGAGGACCGCAAACTCCAGCCGCCGGGCCGGGCCGACATCTCCGACTGTCGCCCGCCCGAAATGCACTCCGACCGACACGACCAGCCCGGACCCGATCTCATCAACTGCGCGAACGATCCGTCGGGCGGCGCGGATCGCTGCGGCTGCATTGCCGGGATCGGGCGTCGGCGTGCCAAAAGTCACCATCACCCCGTCGCCAAGATATTTGTCCAGCGTGCCACCCTCATCGAACACGATACGTTCAATTTCAGAATAATAGCGGCGCAGCAGCGACACAACCTCGGTCTCGGTCAACCGCTCTGTCAGGTCGGTGAAGCCCACCAGATCGGTGAACATCACGGCGATTTCCTGGCTCTTGGGCTCCATCAGGGCTGCGGGCCGACTGGCCAGCTGTTCGACTATAGTCGGGGAAAAATAGCGTGACAGGTTGGCGCGTTCGGCGGCAAGCTGGGCCTGGCGCAGCAACAGCTGGTTTGAACGCCATCCCTTGAGTGTCAGCGCCGCGGCGACCAACAGCAGCACCGCCACCTCTTGAATGCGCAGGTTCCACTGCACATCGTTCAGATCGAGAAACGCCTGCAGTTGGGGATTGCCGATAGCCGCAACAACGCCGGTCGCAGAAGTTCCGATGATGCCGATGTCATGGCCGAAATAGTCGACAAGTGCGGCACCTCCGAGCCAGATTACAGCGATCGTCACCCCGATACTCCAGACCGTGCGCCAGGAATAGGCCAGCGTCGCAAAGGCCAGGATCAGGAACATCAGATCAAACGTCTGCCAGCGAAATCCGTAAGCGGTGGGCACTTCAACCTGCGAGAACGGGTTCGGCAAGGCGGCAATGAACGTCAGCAGAAGAATGTCCGACAGGATGAACGCGATCTCCCCCCAGGATCGTCCAACACGGGCGAGGCGGACCCGCATCCGGCCGCTCAGCCAGAACAGTACCAGCAGGGCCTCGTAGTAAAGGAATTGCCAGCCCATGCTGAGGAAGGGAATGAGAATGGCAAACACGATCACCGCGGCGTCGCGCCCGACGGCCACGATCCTGCGGCCGATCCGGCTTTCGTTGGCCAGCGCCAGCCGCAACACCGGGTCATTCGCAACGAGTTCCGCCTCGGCCTCAGCCGTGGCCAGCACGCGCGAGAAGATGCCAAAGCGGTGGCGGACGGGTTTTTCCGGCATGAGGATCATGATTGCTGTAGGCTAGTCGCAATCGACTGCCCATGCGAGCATGAATGCGCAAACCGCAGGCCGCCCGGCGTCAAACAGCGCCGCTCACAGACCCCGTGCCAAGGCGGCGACCCCGGTCCGCGCAATCTCGCGCAAACCAAGCGGCCGCATCAGGTCGGCAAAGGCATCGATTTTCTCGGGCGTGCCCGTCATCTCGAAGACAAAGCTTTCCAATGTGCTGTCCACCACATTTGCACGGAATATCTCCGCCAGCCGCAAAGCCTCGATCCTAGCCTCGCCTTTGCCTGCCACCTTGATCAGCGCCAGCTCCCGCTGCACCGCAGGGCCTTCTTCGGTCAGGTCATGCACCTCATGCACCGGCACCATCCGCGCCAAGAGCGACTTGATCTGCGCAATCACCTGCGGGGTTCCGGTCGTGACCACCGTAATCCGGCTCAGATGCCCCTTGTGGTCCACCTCAGCCACGGTAAGGCTGTCGATGTTGTAGCCGCGTCCCGAAAACAGCCCGATCACCCGCGCCAGAACCCCGCTTTCGTTGTCGACCAGCACGGCCAGCGTATGCGTCTCGATCACCTCCGCGTTCGGGTCACGCAAGTCATAGGCGGAATGGCTCGTCGAGCCTTTCTTGATATTGAGCGGCGACATCTGCCTGCTCCTTCATCTATTCATAAATATCCCACGGGGGTCCGGGGGTGTGAAACCCCCGGGGCTCAGTCTCAATCGCATCAGACCAGAACGGCCCCTTTCGCCCCGATCGCGCCCTGCGTGTCCGCATCGCCCAGCAACATCTCGTTGTGCGGCTTGCCGGACGGGATCATCGGGAAGCAGTTTTCGTGTTTTTCCACGAGGCAATCAAAGATCACCGGACCGTCATAGTTCAGCATCGTCATGATCGCATCATCCAGATCCCTGGGGTCACTGCAGCGGATGCCCTTGCAGCCGAAGGCCTCTGCCAGCTTGACGAAATCGGGCAAGGAGTCCGACCAGCTCTGGCTATAGCGCTCGCCGTGCAGCAGTTCCTGCCACTGGCGCACCATGCCGAGCCGTTCGTTGTTCAGGATGAACTGCTTGACCGGCGTGCGGAACTGCACGGCCGTGCCCATTTCCTGCATGTTCATCAGCCAGGACGCCTCACCGGCCACATTGATCACCAGTGCCTCGGGGTGGGCGATCTGCACCCCGATGCTTGCAGGCAACCCGTAGCCCATGGTGCCAAGGCCACCGGAGGTCATCCAGCGGTTCGGGCCCTCAAAACCCAGGAACTGTGCAGCCCACATCTGATGCTGGCCCACTTCGGTGGTGATGTAGCGGTCGCGCCCCTTGGTCAGCGCTTCCAGCCGTTGCAGCGCATATTGCGGCTTGATGATTTTGGCAGAGTTCTTGTAGGTCAGGCATCTGACCGCCCGCCAGTCCTCGATCTGTCCCCACCACTTTGCCAATCCGTCGCGGTTCACGCGGCGGCCGCGCGCGCGCCACAGATCGAGCGCGGCCGCCAGCACATTGGCCACATCGCCAAGGATCGGCACATCCGTCCGGATCACCTTGTTCAGCGACGAGGCGTCGATGTCGACGTGGATCTTCTTGCTGTGCGGGCTGAAATCCTTGATCCGCCCGGTGATGCGGTCGTCGAACCGCGCACCGACATTGATCATCAGATCGCAGCCGTGCATCGACAAATTCGCCTCGTAAAGGCCGTGCATCCCCAGCATGCCCAGCCACGCCTTGCCCGAGGCCGGATAGGCACCAAGGCCCATCAGGGTGGATGTGATGGGAAAGCCTGTCTCCGCCACGAACTCGCGCAGGATGCGGCTCGCCTCGGGACCAGAGTTGATGACTCCGCCGCCTGTATAGAACAGGGGACGCGCCGCCGTCTCCATCATCTCGACCATCCGCAGGATCAGCTCGGGGTCGCCCGCTCGCTTCGGCTGGTAATGCGCGGTGCGCGCGGCCTCCTTCGGGGTGTATTCGGCCTGCGCGAACTGCACGTCCTTGGGGATGTCGATCAGAACCGGGCCGGGCCGGCCGTTCATCGCGACATGAAAGGCCTGATGGATGATCCCCGACAGCTTTGCCGTGTCTTTCACCAGCCAGTTCATCTTGGTGCAGGGGCGGGTGATGCCTACCGTGTCGGCCTCCTGAAACCCGTCCGTCCCGATCATGAAGGTTGGAACCTGGCCTGTGAGCACCACCAGCGGAATCGAATCCATCAGCGCATCCACGAGACCCGTCACCGCATTGGTGGCCCCCGGACCCGAGGTCACGAGCACCACCCCCGGTTTGCCGGTGGACCGGGCATAGCCTTCGGCCATATGAACGGCGCCCTGTTCGTGGCGCACCAGAATGTGGCGGATATCGTTTTGCTGAAAGAGCTCGTCATAGATTGGCAGGACCGCACCGCCGGGATAGCCGAAAATGACATCGACGCCCTGATCCTTGAGCGCCTGCACCACCATCCTTGCACCGGTCATCTGACGTATCATCGCTTTGTCCTTTGTCTGATCGCAACAAAAAGCCCCCGGGGGTCTTACCGGGGGCGCATGGGAACCTGAATGGGTCAACCGTTACCGGCCCATGCGCCTTTTCCTGACAAGTACGAGAATGCGCTGCATGCGACTTCCCTCCCATTTCGACTTTGGGGGAAACTAGGGGGCCGAAGTGGCAGCGTCAACCGTAAAAAGCAGCCTTTTCTGTCGCAGCGGAGCAAAAAATTGAACTTTTCTTGCTTAACGAGGATAGTAATTGAAATTTTCGAAAAGTCACGCCTGCGCATAGGGTCTGCGCATACCTGAGTCGCCATTGCTGTTGGAAATGCCGCCAAAGCCGTCTACTGCAGCGTAAAAAGGAGACCGTTGATGAAACTCTATTACGCCCCCGGTGCCTGCTCGCTCGCTTCTCACATCACGCTTGCGGAAAGCGGCGCCGCTTATGAGGTGGAGCGTGCCGATATCCGCGCCAAGACCACCGAAAGCGGCGCCAATTTCTTTGCGATCAACCCGCGTGGCGCGGTGCCTGCGCTGGTGTTGGACGATGGTGAAGTCCTGACCGAAGGCGTCGCGATCATGCAGTTTGTAGCCGACAGCCTCAGCCCCGACCATCTGCCTGCGCAGGGAACGCTCGCCCGCGCCCGGGTGCAGGAGGCGCTGAATTACCTGTCGACCGAGGTTCACAAGAGCTACTCCCCGTTCTTTCGCGGACTTGAAGGCGAGGCGCGCGCGGCACAAGAGGTGCTGCTGAACGCCCGCCTTGGCATTGTCGAGAGCTGGCTGGCGGATGGCCGCGCCTGGCTGGTAGGTGCAGACTACACCCCTGCCGATGCCTATATTTTCACCCTGACCAACTGGTCCAAGGGCATTGGCCACGACCTTTCTGCCTTCCCGCGGATCTGCGCCCTGCGGGAAAAGATCGCCGCCCGCCCGGCCGTCCTCGCTGCCATGCGCGCGGAAGGGTTGATCTAGTTCAAGACCCTGTGACGTTTCTGCCGGGGCGCAGTGCGGCGCCCCGGTAGCGTTTGCCGCGGTCATGCGCCGATCGTGTAGATATAGCCGCCGTAGGCCACCAGCAGCAACACGCCTACAACACGCGGAAGCCCGCCGAACAGCGCGGCCAGCAGCGTAAGCCCGATTGCCGAGGCTGCAACCCAAGGCATGTCGATCGCGGCAAATCGGGCTTCAGACGGGATCGGCGCCAGCATCGCAGTGGTGCCGAGGATCGCGAAGATGTTGAAGATGCTGGACCCCACAATATTGCCCACCGCAATCTCGGTCTGTTTGCGCAGGGCGGCGATCACCGAGGTCGCGAGTTCCGGCAGGGATGTGCCCACCGCCACGATGGTCAGACCGATCACTGCCTCTGATATCCCGTAGGATCGCGCGATGGTGGTAGAGCTGTCCACCAAAAGCCGAGCGCCGATCACCAGCACAACAAGACCGCCGAGCGTCATCAGCGTCGCATTCAGCATCGGGGCCGGGGGGGCTGCGTCAGGGTCCGGTTCTTGTTGACCGGTCCAGAAGGCGGTGACGAGGAACACCGCGAGGCCCACAAGCAGGATGACCCCGTCCAGCCGCGTGACATTCCCGTCGAGCAGCATCACCCAGATCACAGCCGTTGCGAGCAGCATGAACCCCAGGTCCCGCCACAACTTGCGCACCGGAATGAGCAAAGGCGCAATCAGCGCCGAAATGCCGAGGATCAGGAGGACGTTCGCGATGTTTGACCCAAGAACGTTGCCGATTGCGATGGCGGGCTGTCCCTTAAGGGCGGCTTGCACCGATACCAGCATTTCGGGGGCGGAGGTGCCAAAACCCACAACTGTCAGCCCGATGACCATCGGGGACAGATTGTAATGCCGCGCGATGCTTGATGCGCCCCTCACCAGATATTCGCCACCAAAATAAAGCGCGGCCAAACCGACCGCGAACAAAAGATAAGTCATTTCTGGCTCCCTGCAGAATTCATGAGGCGCGCCTGGTTCAGATGCCCAACGCTGTCCAGCGGCAGACATTGGGGCGCAAGGCTGCTTCTCAACCCCGCAGGATGCTTTTTATGTATCACTGTGGCAAAGCTGCCGGGGCCGCCGTTGTGGGTGTGGCCGTCCGGCGACGAGACCGCTGCGGTAAGAAAATATTACCAGATCCGCCGATCAGGGTAAGTTTCGGGTTCCACACTTGTCGGTTTTAGGCTAGCGACTATAAAACACACCTGACTGCACAAAAAGGCTCTCATCAAAGGGCCATCATCAAACAGTGGAGGAGACCACATGGATCGTCGTTCTTTCCTGACCAAAGCCGCCGTTGGCGGAACTGTCGCTGCAGGGGCGGCTGCTCTTGCGGCGCCCGCACTGGCGCAAACGGCCCCGACCGTGACGTGGCGCTGCGCATCGGGCTTTCCCAAGTCGCTCGACACCATTTATGGCGCGGCAGAGACGCTTTCAAAATATGTTGCGGCCGCAACCGGCGGCGCATTCACCATCCAGGTCTTTCCGGCTGGTGAACTCGTCCCCGGGCTGGAGGCTGCCGAAGCGGCCGCCGCAGGGTCGGTAGAAATGGCGCACACCGCGACCTACTACGACTGGGGCAAGGATCCGACCAACGCACTTGGTACAACGGTACCCTTTGGCCTGAACTACCGCCAGATGAATGCCTGGCTGTACCACGGCGGCGGCATCGCGATGCTGAACGAATTCTTCAACGCCAACCGCAACCTGCAGTACATCCCCGCAGGCAACACGGGCGTACAGATGGGCGGCTGGTATCGCAAGGAAATCAACAGCACCGCCGATATGCAGGGCTTGAAGATGCGGATCGGCGGCTTTGCGGGCAAGGTCATCGAGAAGCTTGGCGTTGTGCCACAGCAGTTGGCGGGCGGCGACATTTATCCTTCGCTGGAAAAAGGCACAATCGACGCGGCAGAATTTGTCGGGCCCTACGACGACGAAAAGCTCGGCTTTTACAAGGTGGCGCCGTTCTACTACTATCCCGGCTGGTGGGAGGGCGGCCCGACGCTGTCGGCAATGGTCAATCTCGACAAGTACAACGAGCTGACGCCGGAGTATAAGGCGATCTTGTCTACCGCCTGTGAGGCCGCGAACTCGAACATGATGGCGAACTACGACTGGAAGAACCCGACCGCGCTGAAGAGCCTAGCCGCGAATGGTGCGCAGTTGCGCCCCTTCCCGCAGGATGTGATGACGGCCGCCTTCGAGGCCGCAAACGCGACCTATGCCGAAATCATGGCGACCAACGCAAACTTCAAGAAGATCTACGAAAGCCAGCAGGCGTTCAAGCGCGATGCATATCTCTGGGCGCAGATTGCCGAATACAACTACGACGTCTTCATGATGTCGCAGCAGCAGGCCGGAAAGCTCTGATCTGACTTGAGGAATGCCAACTCGGCCCCGGAGGAAACGCCGGGGCCGTTCTCATTCATGCGTCAGCCTTTGCACGGGCGGAGCGTAGCGAAAAGGCCAAAAACCGGGTGCTGCCGACCCGATCGATTTACCCTCGCGGGCTTTGTCTCATGGATTGACCGCTGGTGCCCCAAGTTGCGGTGCCCCAAGTTGCGGTGCCCCAAGTTTTGGCGCTCCCAGTTGCGGGGCGCCCAGCGTGGGCCCCGTACCACCCCCCGGCGCCTGCAGGATTGTCGTCGGCGCCGGGATATTGATCTGAACCGAGTTCGGGTCGACGACGGGCCCCTTGTAATGCATCACCATCTGCGGGAAGGCGATGACCAGCCCCACCATCACCACCTGGATCACCACAAACGGCGCAGCCCCCCAGTAGATTTCGGCCGTGGACACCCCGGCCGTGCGCTTTTGTGTGAGCTTGTCGATGTAGCTCGACTTGGGTGCAACCGACCGCAGGTAGAACAGCGCGAAGCCGAAAGGCGGGTGCATGAACGAGGTCTGCATGTTCACCCCAAGGATAATGCCGAACCAGATCAGGTCGATCCCCAAAGCCTCGGCCGGTGCGATCAGAAGCGGCACGATGATGAAGGCCAGCTCGAAGAAATCGAGGAAGAACGCCAGCAGGAACACCAGGAACGAGACGAAGATCAGGAACCCGGTCTGCCCGCCCGGCACGCCGACCAGAAGATGTTCGACCCAGATCTGCCCGTTCACCCCATAGAAAGCCAGCGAGAAAACCCGCGCGCCGATCAGGATGAACATGACGAAAGCCGAAAGCCGGGTTGTCGAGGCCAGCGCCTGCCGGATCACCCCAAGGTTGAGCCGGTTCTTCATCGCTGCAAGCAGAAGCGATCCGACCGCCCCCATGGCGCCACCCTCGGTCGGGGTCGCGATGCCAAGGAAGATCGTGCCGAGCACCAGAAAGATCAGCGCCAGCGGCGGGATCAGCACCATGATGACCTGCTGCGCCAGCCGGGACATCGTGTTCATGCGCGTCGTCTTGTCGATCAGCGCATAGATGTAGATCGCGATGATCCCGATGGTGCCGCCCAGAATGTCGGCATTGGTCCCTTGCGTTTCATAAAGCAGGACATGCGCGCCGTAGCCAAGCGCCATAACCGCCGCCAGCGCCACCAGAAGCGAAGTGATCCCGTGACCAAGCGTCCTGGCTTCCAGCGGCAGGGCAGGCACCCAGGCGGGGCGCAAGATCGAAACGGTGAAGATATACGCCACATAGAGACTCGTCAGCACCAGTCCCGGAATGATTGCGGCGGTATACATGTCGCCTACCGACCGGCCAAGCTGGTCGGCCAGAACGATCAGGACAAGGCTGGGCGGGATGATCTGTGCCAGCGTACCCGAGGCTGCGATCACCCCCGACGCCACGCGCCGGTCATAGCCGTAGCGCAGCATGATCGGCAGGGAAATCAGACCCATGGCGATCACACTCGCCGCCACCACCCCCGTCGTGGCGGCAAGCAATGCGCCTACAAAGATCACGGCATAGGCAAGACCGCCGCGGATCGGCCCAAAGAGCTGGCCCACGGTATCCAGCAAATCCTCCGCCATGCCGGACCGCTCCAGCACGATCCCCATGAAGGTGAAGAACGGAATGGCCAGAAGCGTCTCATTCGACATGACGCCAAACAGCCGTGACGGCATGGTGCCGATCAGGTTCCAGTCCAGCGTGATCGTGCCGCCGGAATAGGGCGCAAGCCAGACGCCGATGGCAAAGAACAGCAAGCCATTGGCAGCAAGTGAAAACGCGACGGGATACCCCAGAAGCAGAAAGATGATCAGCGATGCGAACATGATCGGCGCCATGTTCATGGCGATGAGTTCAATCATGGACGTTTCTCCTCTTCCGCCTTTGCCAGCTCGGCGACCTCCCGGGCCAGGGCGGCCCCCTCCAGCTCTGCCGCCTCATGCGCCGAGATGAAGGGATGCGGATCCTCGATCAGCCCCCTCATGATGGCAATTTTCTTGATGATCTCTGAAACGCCTTGAAAGATCAGCAGAACGAACCCGGCCGTCAGGATGGCGCGCGCAGGCCAGATCATCAGGCCGCCCGAGTTGCTGGACATCTCGCCGATCGACCAGGCCTTCCACGCATAAGGCACAAGCAGCCAGGTCATCAGGATCACGAAGGGCATGAGGAAGAACACATGCCCGATCAGGTCGATCCACTGACGCGTCCGGCGGCTGCGCGTGCCGTAAAAGATGTCGATCCGGATGTGCTCGTTCTGTTGCAGTGTATAGGCCGCCGCCCCAAGGAAGGCCGCGCCGAACAGGTACCACTGCATTTCCAGATAGGCATTCGAGGAAAAGTTGAACACCTTGCGCATCACCGCATTGCCTGCCGACAACAGCACCGCGACGAGGATAAGCCACATGACGGCTTTCCCAATGAATTCCGTCACGCGGTCGATGCCGCGTGACAGGCCTAACAAAGCCTGCATTGAAGAGCCCTCCCCTTGTCGTCATCGCACCGCGAAACGCGCGAGTGCCGAACTGGTAAAAAATATTGGCCAATTATCGCCAAACGCAGCCTCAGGTCAACCGGTACCTTTCGTGGCGTGGGCGTGGGCGTGGGCGTGTCGCTCAGGCGCGTGGCTCGATCAGATCCCAGAGATTGCCGAATGGGTCTCGCCAGACCGCGACAGTGCCATAGGGCTCAAACCGGGGGGCCTCCTCGAAAACCACACCGCTGGCTGTCATGCGGGCATGGTCGCGGGCGAAATCGTCGGTGTGCAGGAATAACCAGACCCGTCCGGCGCCTTGCCCGCCGATGGCGGCCTGCTGCACGGGCCCCTCGGCCTGCGCCAGCACCAGTGCAGCGCCGCCTCCTTTGGGCGCCACGGTGATCCAGCGTTTGCGCCCCTGATCAATGTCACTCAGCACCTCGAACCCCATGACCCCCACAAAGAACGCAAGGCCCGCCTCATAGTCGGGCACGATCAGGGCAATGGCTGCAAGTCGGGGCAGGGCGGGAACGGTCATTCCGGCGCGGGGCGGGAGTCGGGCAGGCTGATGCGCGCCACCTGCTCGGCAATCGGATCGACGGACAGCGGGTGCAGCTCGGCCCGGTACTCTGCAGGATCGCCAATCGGCTGCCAGGCGCCGCCCTTGTAGATTTCCAGCGCAGAGAAGCCGGATTTGTAGCCCATCTTGCGACTGCCTGGCACCCAATAGCCAAGGTAGAGGTAAGGCAGACCCGCTTCGCGCGCAAAGGTAATATGGTCGAGGATCACATGTGTTCCCAGGCTTTGCGACGCAAGATCGGGGTCGTAGAAGGAATAGACCATGCTCAGCCCGTCATCGAACACATCCGTGAGGCAGACGGCTGCCAGAGGGCGGACCTTTTCGCCGTCACGCGGGCTGCGGGTATACTCGATCACCCGGCTTTTGATCGGAGTTTCCTCGATCATCGCGGCGAATTCGAAGATGTCCATGTCGGCCATGCCGCCATCGGCGTGCCGGTCGTCCAGATAGCGGCGGAACAGGGCGAACTGGTCTTCGGTGGCCCAGGGGCTGGTGGCGTTCCGGCGCAGATGGGTATTCTTGCGCAGGATGCGGCGTTGGCTGCGGTCGGGCACAAAGTCTGCCACCCGAATGCGGGCCGACAGGCACGCCGAGCATTCGGCACAGGACGGGCGGTAGAGCACGTTCTGACTGCGGCGAAAGCCCTGCTTGGAAAGCGTGTCATTCAGACGCTGTGCATGTTCACCCTGCAGCGCCGTGAACAGCTTACGCTCCATCCGCCCGTCCAGATATGGGCAGGGTTGCGGGGCCGTCACATAAAACTGTGGTGCGATGGGAAGGGTATGGCGCATCAATGGCTGGCGTTTGCGAAGATCCTCCCAAGCCTAGCAAGCCCGAGGCCAGACGCCAAGGCCGGAGTTGCGACTTCTGCAGGTTCGGCGCCGGAATGCGGCCTCATCCGGGCAGCAGGCGCGAAACGCAACAAGGCGCACCTCGCGGCACGCCTTGTTTCCGTGATTTCCTTGCAAGGCCCGAATGGGCCCCTGCGGATCAGTATTCGCCCTGACGCGTCGTGTCGGTCGGGGCCGGGGTCGTTGCGGCGGCTTGATTGGCACGGGCGCGGTCGTCCATGAAACTGTCGAATTCCGACTTGTCCTTGGCATCACGCAGACGCTGCAGGAAGGCTTCGAAGGCGTGCTGCTCTTCTTCCAGACGGCGCAGGGTTTCGGACTTGTAGGCGTCAAACACCGTATTGCCCGAACTGCGATTTGCGCCGTGGCCTCCCCAGGATTGCGCCATGTGGCGGTCGTGGCTGCGGGTTGCGCAAGAAGATGATGAACGGCTGAACATGCGTTTGCTCCAGATCATGTAAGCGAGAAGGGCAAGCCCCACCGGCCAGAAAAAGATGAAGCCCAGGACCATCGCGGCGATCCAGGCGCCTTTGCCCTTGGTGTCGAGCCAGTATTCGGCCCGTCGCGGCCAGGACGAAAAACCGCCCGCAGGCATGGAGGCGGTGGAGGAGGTGTTCATGGGCGGTTGCTCCCTTGGTTGCGGTCGCATTGGCGCGACCAGATGTAAACTCTTTTCACATGAACGAAGATGCCCCCATCCGCCCTGCGTTTCAAGAGCCATGTGAAACTATTTTACATTGGCGCCACGCGTCCGCGCATCGGCCCGGATTTGGGTCGAAAGGGCCACAAAACGGCGCCTAACCGCCCCACGTGATGCGCCGCAGATCGACGGGCGCATTGGATAATATGTGCCGATGGGTGCCAGACTGCCTCTCGCGATCAGCACAGGCAACGCTTCCCGCGAACCTGCACCGGAACCGATCGGATTTCACGATCCGGCCCGTCGCGCAGGAAAGAGCCTCGGATCTTTGCATCGTGGTCCGGGTCGAGGACCGGGTTTGCGCGATCGACAAACAAAGGCTCGTGGTCTCAACAGTGGCGCCGAAGCGGGCAGAGCTTTTCGACAGGGCACGGTAAGGAATATGGCGAAGAATTCCCCCTGCCGCGCAGGACTGCGTCAACCGGGGCTGTGCACCCTTGCGCTTGCGGAGCCGTTCGGGGGCTGCTATCCGGCGGCAAACCGATAGTTTTTCTTGGGAATTGGCGGAACGCCCCTTGGCAGGCCCAGACCCCCTTCTTGATGCCCGGCATCTGACGCGCAGCTTTGGTCGCGCGCCGGTGGTCAGCGATGTGTCTTTGAAAGTGGGGCCGGGGCAGGTGATCTGTCTTCTTGGGCCCTCCGGGTGCGGGAAATCCACCACGTTGCGCATCATCGCGGGGGTAGAACGGGCCGATCAGGGCGAAGTCTGGATCGGCGGGCGGCAGATGGCAGGCCCGCGGCTGCACGCCCCCCCCGAGGCGCGGGGCGTCGGCCTGATGTTCCAGGACTTCGCGCTTTTTCCGCACCTCACGGTTGCCGAAAATGTGGGCTTTGGCCTGACGGGCGACAAGGTGGCTAAGGCCGCGCGTGTGGGGATCTTGCTGGAACGGGTCGGCCTCGGCGGCTTTGGCCCCAAGCACCCCCATCAGCTATCGGGGGGCGAGCAGCAGCGGGTCGCCTTGGCGCGGGCGCTTGCGCCGCGGCCCCGGGTGCTCTTGATGGACGAGCCGTTTTCCGGCCTCGACAACCGCCTGCGTGATGGCATCCGCGACTCGACCCTCGACATCCTGAAGGAGGAGGGCGCTGGCGTGCTTCTGGTCACGCATGAGCCGGACGAAGCGATGCGCATGGCCGACGAGATTGCCCTGATGCGCGCAGGCCGGGTGGTGCAGCGAGGGGCGCCCTACAATGTCTACAACACCCCCATTGACCGGGAGGCTGCGGCATTCTTCAGCGATGTCAACGTGATCCGCGGCATATCCCGCGGGGCGCTGACCAATACGCCCTTTGGTGCCTTCCTGACCCCCGGCCATGCTGACGGTGCAGAGGTAGAGATCGTGATCCGCCCGCAGCACCTGAAGATCGACTTCGACCGCGCGGGCCGCGGCCCGAACCCCACGCCCATCGACGGAACCCCGGCCCGCGGAACGGTGCTGCGCAGCCGCTATCTGGGGCGCGAAAGCCTGGTTGATTTCCGCATGGATTTTGAGGGCGCGAAGCTCACCGCCTCGGTCCCGGGCGTGTTCCTGCCCGGCTCCGGGACTGTTCTGTGGCTGATGATCCGGCGGGACCGGTGCTTTGTCTTCGGGGTTCCGCGCTGAGCTCTGGTCTCACTGCGCGGTCCGTCATCCCTTCCCGTTCCCCGCCGGTTGTGCCGATGCGGGCAAGGTAGTCGGTCAACTCGCGCCCCGGCTCCACCGGGAAAAGCGCATCCCTCATCGTCAGCCCTGCGATCCTGTCCAGCCGGAAGCTGCGGAAATCGTCCCGCATTTCGCACCAGGCGGCCAGCGTCCAGACCCGTCCCCAGAATTCGAGCTGCAGGGGGCGGATATCACGCCTGCTGATGTCGCCTTGCTCGTCGGAATAGACGATCCTGACGAGATGCCGATCCCGCAGCGCTTTGCGCAGGGCGGGCAGATGCGCGGCACTTTCCGCGGCCTCCTCCCCGGCAAAGACAAAGGGCGCGATGCCGAGATCAGGCAACCGTTGCCGCGCAGGCAGGACGGCCTCGATCTTGCCGAGCAAGGTCGCGGCAGCGCCTGCCAGCGACGGATCGGCCCCGTTTGCGACCAAAGCCGCACCAAGGCGCAGGGCCATGATCTCGTCGGGCGTCAGCGTCAGAGGCGGCAGGTCGATGGTTTCGCGCAGCATGTAGCCCACGCCCCGCTCCCCCTCCACCGGCAGGCCAGAGGCGGTGAGCGTGGCCATGTCGCGCCAGATCGTGCGGGTCGCGACTTCCAGCTGCTCGGCCAGCGCCCGGGCAGTATGAAGCCGCCCGTCGCGCAGGGTCTGGATGATCTCGAACAGGCGGTCGGTTCGACGCATGAGCATAGGGTGCCGGGGCGGGGGCGGGTGGTCAATCCATCTGCCACCGGATGGGGTCGTGTCGCATCGTGATACTGACGCCGTCAATGGCTGCCATGAAGGGGGCGAAGGCCGGCTCTGTCATCATCACATCCGCCGACGCCATCGCCTCGTGGAGGGAGGACCACAGGACGTGATCGGCCCATTGCCCGTCCGGGTTGCGGGTCAGGATGCGGCTTTGCAATCCCGGTCGTGCGCGCAGCGGCGCTTCGGTGGCGCGAGCTAAAGCAAGAAAGGAGTCGTCGGTCACGCCGGGGGCCAGGCGAAAGGTCACCACCTCCATCACCGGACCCGTCTCTTGTGCCGGGCTGCCCGCGCGGGCAGTGTCGGCAGGGGCGAACAGGATCATCAGGGCTGGGGCGTTCGGGGCAAGTTTTTGCAAGGCGCGCATCGGTATTCTCCATCGGTTGCTATGAAGCCGGTGTCGCACAGGCCAACTGCCAACACCCTGTCAGCTGTCCTTAGCCCCCATCTCGATTCCCGCCTGCGGCAGCAGCGTTGCCACCTTGAACAGCAAGCTCCGGGCGGCCCGCGCCCGCGGGTTGCCCTCGACATCGACATGCCGCAACCCCTCCACCAGCGCCTCCAGCTCATCCGGGGTCAGCATGGTCGGTGGCAGCATGAGCGGCGAGCGCAGGATGTAGCCAAGGCCCCGCTCCCCTTCAACCGGAAGTCCGGTCTCGGCCATCATCGCCATGTCGCGCCAGATCGTGCGGGTCGAGACGCCAAGCCCACGTGCCAACGACGCCGCGGTGTGAAGGCGTCCGTCGCGCATCCGCTGGATTAGCTCATACAAGCGTTCATCACGGGTCATTGGCAGGTCCGCTGGCTGCGCAACTGACAATATACTGTCAGGAGACCGCGTCGCAAGCCCGGGTTCAGCCTCTTTTCCGTCTTGCGGGCAGGTTTGCAGGGCATATGAACAAGGATATGCGCCGGACCAGCGGGGTCCGGCTGACCAAGCTAACCTAGGAGAACGGACATGCAGATCGGACCCTGGCAGATTTTGATCGTTGCCATCGTGGTGCTGGTGCTTTTCGGGCGCGGCAAAATCTCCAACCTGATGGGAGAGGTCGGCAAGGGCATCACCGCCTTCAAGAAGGGCGTGAAAGACGGCAGCGAAGAGATCGAGCGCGATGCAGAAGTGGCCGCCAAGGACGTGACCCCTGCCGACAAGGACAAGGTCTGAGCGGCGCGAAGCCGGTCGTGGGGCTGCAGGTAGGGCGGATGGCGCATGTTTGATATCGGCTGGACAGAACTGGTGGTGATCGGCGTGGTGGCGCTGATCGTGATCGGGCCGCGCGACTTGCCCGAAATGTTCCGTACCCTGGGGCGGTTTACCGCCAAGCTGCGGTCAATGGCGCGCGATTTTCAACGTGCGATGGAGGTCGCGGCGAAAGAGTCGGGCGTGAAGGACGTGGCGGCAGACCTTCGGTCTGCAACCTCGGCAAAGAGCATGGGGCTTGATGCCGTGAAGGACGCAGCCTCGCGGTTCGAGAAGTGGGATCCGCTGAAAAACGCAGCCAAGCCCAGCAACCCTGCATCCGTGGGTGTACGGCCAATCACGACGCCGACAGCGACGCCGGTGAACACCCCGGTCGTGGCGGCCCCTGCTGTGCCCCCAGTGGCTGCGGTTGTGGCACAGGCACCAGCGCCTCCTGCTATGATGCCGACCATGGGCCCGGAGACGAAGGCACTCTCCGAAAAAGTTTCTGCGCGAAAGGCGATAGCAGAGGACGCTGCGGCAAGGTTACGGGCGGTGAATGCCGGCTCCGTCTCAGCCGACCCTGCGGCCCCCGCCGCAAAGAAACCCGGCCGCACCCGCAAGCCAAAGGCCCCGAGCACGGACACCCCAACATGAGCTCGGACCAGATCGACGACTCCTCCGCCCCGCTGATCGAGCATCTGGCAGAGCTTCGCACCCGGATCCTGTATTCGATGTCGGCCTTCGTCGTCTGCTTTGTGGTTGGCTATATGGTCTGGCAACCGATCTTCAACTTTCTGTCACATCCGATTTGTCAGGTTCTGGCTGACCGTGGGCAGGCCTGTCAGCTTATCCTCGTGAAAGCGCAGGAAGGCTTCTTTACTGCCATCCGTATCGCGATGTGGTCGGGGTTTGGTCTCGCCTTCCCGATCATCGCGTATCAGATGTGGCGGTTCGTGGCGCCCGGGCTTTACAGGTCGGAAAAGGGCGCCTTCCTGCCGTTCCTGATCGCGAGCCCCGTGATGTTCATCATCGGTGCGGCCTTCGCCTATTTTGTGATCCTGCCCTTTGCCTTCGCCTTCTTCCTGGGCTTCCAGTCCACGTTCGACGCGGGCAGCGGGCAGTCGCAGATCCCGGCCGGTGTGGTCTTTCAGGGCTCGATGGAAAGTTACCTCGGGCTGACGATGAGCTTTGTCATGGCCTTCGGACTGTGCTTCCAGCTGCCGGTGTTGCTGACGCTGATGGGGCGCGCGGGGCTTGTCTCGGCGGCGGGCCTGCGGGGCGTGCGCAAGTATGCCATGGTGCTGATCCTGCTTGTCGCCGCGATTGTGACGCCGCCCGATGCGTTTTCGCAACTGGTGATGTTCGGCGTGGTCTACCCGTTGTTCGAAATCTCGATCTGGTTGATCGCCCGGTTCGAGCGGGACCGTGAGGCCGTGGCCCGTGCGGACGGCACCTGGGTGGATGAGGACGAACCGACGGCATGACCGACGCGCTGACCCGGATCGCCGAGGCGCTGGAGCGGCTTGCCCCGCCTGCCGCCCCGGCCCCTGATTTCGCCGCGGCCGATGCCTTCGCTTGGCATACCGGGCCAGACCGGCTGGAGCCGGTAGCCCGCGTGTCGCGGGTGGATATCGGTCTTCTGGTGGGGGTGAACCGCTCTCGCGATACGCTTCTCGAGAATACCCGGCATTTCGCGCGAGGTCTGCCTGCAAACAACGCGCTCTTGTGGGGCGCGCGCGGGATGGGCAAGTCGAGCCTGGTGAAGGCAGTGCATGCGCAGGCCCTGGCCGAGGGGCTGGCCATGAAGATCGTGGAGTTGAGCCGGGAGGATCTTCCGTCCGTTCAGCGTCTGCTGGCGCATCTGCGCGCAGCACCCGCAAGGTTCATCCTGTTCTGCGATGACCTGTCGTTTTCGCAAGATGACCAGCATTACAAAAGCCTGAAGGCCGTTCTTGATGGCGGGATCGAAGGGCGTCCGGCGAACGTGCTGTTCTACGCCACGTCGAACCGCCGCCACCTGATGCCGCGCGAGATGATCGAGAACGAACGTTCGACCGCGATCAATCCCGGTGAGGCGGTTGAGGAGAAGGTGTCGTTGTCGGACAGGTTCGGGCTGTGGCTGGGGTTCCACCCTTGTACCCAGGACGAGTATCTGCAGATGATCGCCGGCTATTGCGCGGCCCATGGCGTAAAGGTCCCGCCCGAGCGGTTGCGTGCCGAAGCGATCGAATGGCAGGCGACACGGGGCAGCCGGTCGGGACGGGTCGCGTGGCAATTTTTCTGCGACCTTGCGGCGCAGGAAGGCGTGGCGCTGGACATCTGACGTCTTGCATGGAGGGGAGCCCCGGGGCGCTGCCCCGGACCCCGGGATATTTTTGCATAGATGAAGCGGCTTGCGTCAGTTTCCCAAGATACCGGGGAGACGCAACCCATACGTGTTCGCGCAGTCTGTGGCGATGTCATAGCCTGCATCGGCATGGCGCATGACGCCGGTGGCGGGATCGTTCCAAAGCACATTGGCAATGCGGCGGGCGGCGTCTGTGGTGCCGTCGGCCACGATGACCATGCCGGAATGCTGCGAAAAGCCCATGCCGACGCCGCCACCGTGATGCAGGCTGACCCAGGTGGCGCCAGACGCGGTGTTGAGGAGGGCGTTCAGCAATGGCCAGTCGGACACGGCGTCGGAGCCATCCTTCATCGCCTCGGTTTCACGGTTGGGCGAGGCGACGGAGCCCGAATCGAGGTGGTCGCGGCCGATGACGATGGGGGCCTTCAGTTCTCCGCTTGCGACCATCTCGTTGAACATCAGGCCTGCGCGGTGCCGGTCGCCGAGGCCGATCCAGCAGATTCGGGCGGGCAGGCCCTGGAAGGCGATGCGATCCGCCGCCATGTCGAGCCAACGGTGCAGGTGGGTGTTTTCGGGGAAAAGGCGTTTCATCGCGGCGTCGGTCTTGTGAATATCTTCGGGATCGCCCGAGAGCGCCACCCAGCGGAACGGACCGATCCCACGGCAAAAGAGCGGGCGTATATAGGCGGGCACGAAGCCGGGGAAGGCGAAGGCATTTTCCAGCCCCTCGTCCAGCGCGACCTGCCGGATGTTGTTGCCGTAATCGAGGGTGGGCACGCCTGCGTTCCAGAAATCGACCATCGCTGCCACATGGGTGCGCATCGAGGCGCGGGCGGCGCGTTCGACGGATTTGGGATCGGTTTCGCGCAGCGCTTTGGCTTGGGCGACGCTCCAGCCGGTGGGCAGGTAGCCGTTGAGGGGATCGTGGGCGCTGGTCTGGTCGGTGACAATGTCCGGGCGGGGTCCGCCGTTTTTCATTCGGGAGTATAGTTGGGGGAAGATGTCAGCCGCGTTGCCGAGGAGGCCCACGGATTTCGCTTCGCCCTTCGCCGTCCAGTCGGCGATCAGGCCAAGCGCTTCGTCCAGGGTATGAGCTTTGGCGTCTAAGTAACGAGTTCTGATCCGAAAATCTATCCGCGTCTCGTCGCATTCCACCGCGAGGCAGCAGGCGCCTGCCATCACGGCTGCGAGCGGTTGGGCGCCGCCCATGCCGCCTAAGCCCGCCGTCAGGATCCATTTGCCTTTGAGGTTGCCACCGTAATGCTGGCGGCCCGCTTCGGCGAAGGTCTCATACGTGCCTTGAACGATGCCTTGGGTGCCGATGTAGATCCACGAGCCTGCGGTCATCTGGCCGTACATCGCCAGACCTTTGCGGTCCAATTCGTTGAAATGGTCCCAGGTGGCCCAATGCGGCACGAGGTTCGAGTTGGCGATCAGAACGCGCGGCGCGTCCTTGTGGGTACGAAAGACGCCTACGGGTTTGCCGGACTGTACGAGCAGCGTCTCGTCTTCGTTCAGCGTTTTCAAGGTTGCCACGATCTGATCAAAGTCTTCCCATGTCCGCGCAGCGCGGCCGATGCCGCCGTAAACCACCAGCTCATGCGGATTTTCGGCCACATCGGGGTGCAGGTTGTTCATCAGCATGCGCATCGGCGCCTCGGTCAGCCAGCTTTTGGCGGTGATCATGGTGCCGGTGGCGGGAAAGACGTCGCGCAGGTTGTGGCGGCTGTTCATCGGGGGCCTCAAAGCTGGGGGAGGGGGATCTGTGCGGCCTCGGCCAGGATGCCGGTGGCGATCAGGCGGGCGGCGGCGGCAAGGTCGGGCGCAAGGTAGCGGTCGTCGCCGAGAGCAGCCACGTCGCTGCGCAGGGCGGCATGTACGCGCTGCAACGGGGCAGAGGTGGAAAGCGGCGCTCGGAAGTCGATGCCCTGGGCTGCGCACATCGCCTCTACCCCGAGGATCACCTGGAGGTTCTCGACCATCTTCGACAGACGCCGCGCGCCATGCGCAGCCATTGAGACGTGATCTTCCTGATTGGCCGAAGTGGGCGTGCTGTCGATCACTGTCGGGTGAGCCATGTGTTTGTTTTCACTCATCAACGCTGCGGTTGTCACCTCGGCGATCATGAAGCCGGAGTTGAGCCCGGGGCGTGGCGTCAGGAAAGCCGGGAGGTCGAAGGACAGCACCGGGTCCACCATCAGGGCCACGCGGCGCTGCGCGATGGCGCCGATTTCAGCCAGTGCCATGGCGATCATGTCGGCGGCAAACCCCACCGGTTCGGCATGGAAGTTCCCGCCTGACACGATCGAGCCATCGGCCAGCACCAAGGGGTTGTCGGTCGCGGCGTTCGCTTCCACCTCCAGCGTGCGGGCGGCCATGCGCAGCACGTCCATCGCAGCACCGGTGACCTGGGGCTGACAGCGGATGCAATAGGGGTCCTGCACGCGGCTGTCACCCTCGCGGTGGCTCTCGCGGATCACGGATCCGTCAAGCAGCGCCCGCATGGTCGCGGCTGCCTCGATCTGGCCCGCGTGCCCGCGAAGCGCGTGAATCTCGGGGTGCAGGGGTGCTGTGGAGCCCATGACCGCGTCGGTCGTAAGGGCGGACGTGACGAGTGCACCTTGCGCCGCGCGCCAGCCATCGAACAGGCCCGCAAGCGCATATGCGGTGGAGAATTGCGTGCCGTTGATCAGGCCGAGCCCCTCTTTCGGGCCAAGGACGATGGGCGAAAGGCCTGTCTTGCCAAATGCTTCACGGGCCGAGATCACCTGACCCCTGAACTCTGCCTCCCCCTCGCCGATCATCGTGGCGGTCATGTGCGCAAGGGGGGCGAGGTCGCCGCTGGCCCCGACCGAGCCTTGGGCGGGGATCATGGGCGTGACGCCTGCTGCGAGCATCTCTTCGATCAGCGCGATGACCTGCATCCGAACACCCGAAGCGCCGCGCCCCAAGGACAAGAGCTTCAGTGCCATCATCAGGCGCACGACGGCGCGGGGCATCGGCGCGCCCACGCCGCAACAATGCGACAGGATCAGGTTGCGCTGCAGGATGGCGGTATCCCCGGCTGCGATCTTCAGGGAGGCGAGCTTGCCGAAGCCCGTGTTGACGCCGTAGACCGCCGCGGTTCCGGCAGCGGCGGCGGCGATGACTGCGGCGGCGGCGTCCACCCTCGGGCGGGCCGAAGGGTCGAGCCGTGCCGGCGCCTCGCCGCGATAGATCCGCTCCAGCTGAGCGAGAGTTGTGGCGCCGGGCAGAAGGATTTCAGGCGACAAGCTGGCCTCCGAAGATGCGGGAATGAAGGGCGGTGGCCCCGATGCGATAGGAAAGCTCTGCCGGGTGCTCGGCCTGCCACAGGCAAAGGTCGGCGCGCAGGCCCGGGGCGATCCGGCCGCGGTCCGACAGACCGAGCGCGCGGGCGGCCTGGGCGGTGACGCCCATCAGCGCCTCTTCGGGGGTCATGCGAAACAGGGTGCAGGCCATGTTCATGGTCAACGGCAGCGAGGTCATCGGCGACGATCCGGGGTTGCAGTCCGTGGCCAGCGCGATGGGCACGCCTGCGGCGCGAAGGGCTGCGATGGGGGGGGCCTGCGTCTCGCGCAGTGTGTAAAAGGCGCCGGGCAGGATCACGGCGACTGTGCCGTGCGTGACCATCGCCGCGATGCCATCCGCGCCCAGATACTCCAGATGGTCAGCGGAAAGGGCGTTGAAACGGGCGGCAAGGACGGCGCCCTTCAGGTCTGAAAGCTGCTCGGCATGCAGTTTGACCGGAAGACCGAATTCTTGCGCCACAAGGAAAAGCCGCTCCACCTGCGCAGGGGAAAAGGCGATCCCCTCGCAAAAGGCATCGACCGCGTCGACCAGCCCCTCGGCATAGGCTGCCCGTAGTGACGGGATCGCGACCTCGTCCATATAGGCGTCCGCGCGGCCCTTGAACTCGGGCGGGATGGCGTGGGCGGCGAGGTGTGTGGTGCGGACGCTTACGGCCCGCGAGTCGGCGATCCGGCGCGCGACGCGGAGCATTTTCATCTCGTCAGCCACCGTCAGACCATAGCCGGACTTCACCTCGATGGTGGCCGCGCCGCCTGCGATGATCTGGTCAGCGCGGGCGAGGGCCGACTGCAGCAACTCCTCTTCGGATGCGGCCCGTGTGGCAGTGACGGTAGAGAGGATGCCGCCTCCGGCGCGCGCGACCCCTTCGTAAGTGGCGCCCTGCAACCGCATCTCGAATTCCACCGCGCGGTGGCCGCCAAAGACGATGTGGGTGTGGCAGTCGATCAGGGCGGGGGTGACGAGGCACCCCTCGGCCGAGTGGCGGGGCAAGGTTGCGTATTCCGACGGAAGGGCTGCCATGGGGCCGGCCCACAGGATGCGGCCTTCGTCCATCGCAACGGCGCCGCCCGGCACGAGGCCATAGCCGCCCGTCATCGTGGCAAGGGTCGCGTTGGTAAGCAGAAGGGCCATCAGCCTTGCCTTATGTCTGGAGCTGACGATATTATGTCTGCACATAATATCCCCTGTCAAGCGAGGCCTGCCGTGACCGTCATCCATGCCAGAACCGCCCTCTTGCCCAGCGGCTGGGCGCAGGATGTCGCGGTGCAGGTTGCACGGGGGCGGATCGTATCGGTGACAACAGGCGTTGCAGTTGGCGTTGACGGTGTGGCCCCGGTCGCCTGCCTGATCCCGGCACCGGTGAACCTGCACAGTCATACCTTCCAGCGCGCGATGGCAGGTTTGACCGAACGGCGCTCTGCCGGGCAGGACAGTTTCTGGACCTGGCGGACGCTGATGTACCGCTTCCTCGAGCGCCTGGCACCCGAGGATGTGGAGGCGATTGCCGCCATGGCCATGGTAGAGATGGCCGAGGAGGGCTTTGCCGCAGTGGCGGAGTTTCACTACCTGCACCACGCGCCCGGGGGGGGCACCTATGCCCACCTCGCCGAGATGTCGGGGCGCATCGGTGCGGCAGCGCAGGCGACGGGGCTGGGGCTGACGCTGCTGCCGGTGCTTTATGAGCGGGGGGGTTGTGACGGCCGGCCGCTCGCGGCAGGGCAGTTGCGGTTCGGCAACGATCCCGAGCGGTTCTTGCAACTGGTGGGGGCGGTGACGGCGCTGGCCCCGGATCTGGCCCCCGATACGGTCGTGGGCATCGCACCGCACTCGCTTCGGGCGGTCAGCGCAGAGGGCCTTCGGGCGGTGCTTGAGGCCCGGCCCGCAGGCCCCGTGCACATCCACGTGGCCGAGCAGGTGGCAGAGGTGGGGGAGGTGCTGGCCCATACCGGGGCGCGTCCGGTCGAGTGGCTGTTGGCCAATGCACCGGTGGATGGGCGTTGGTGCGCCATCCATGCGACGCAGATGCAGCCACAAGAGACGCTGGCGCTGGCACGTTCGGGCGCTGTTGCCGGGCTTTGCCCCATCACTGAGGCCAATCTGGGGGACGGCATCTTTGACGGGGTGCGCTATCGCGCGGCGCACGGGCGCTTTGGGGTCGGGACCGACAGCAATGTCCGCATCTCCTTGAGCGAAGAACTGCGGATGCTTGAATACTCGCAACGTCTGGGGCTGAAGGGCCGGGCGCTGATGGCGGAGGAGGGGCAGTCCTGCGGACGTGTGCTGCTGGAGGCTGCGACTGCGGGCGGCGCGCAGGCGGCGGGGCGCGCGGCAGGGCGGATCGAAGCGGGCCTGTGGGCGGATCTGCTCGCGCTCGATTGTTCAGGGCCGGATATGGCGGCGAGCGTGGGGGACATGGCGCTGGATACCTGGATGTTTGCCCGGGGCGGGGTGGCCGATCTCTGGTCGGCGGGGCGGCATATCGTGACCGGCGGGCAGCATCTGGCGCGGGACGCGGTGCGCGCGCGCTATGGCGCGGCCATCGGGCGGCTGCGGGCGGAATTGTAGTGCAGGGCTGGGTGGACATCCGCGCCGAGGTGCTGCGCCGCATTCACGGGCGCGACTGGCCGCCCGGCGCGCTGATCCCGGGGGAAGAGGCGCTGGCCGCCGAGTTCGGCTGCGCGCGGGCCACAGTCAACCGCGCACTGCGCGATCTGGCTGAGGCGGGGGTGCTGGAGCGAAAGCGCAAGGCAGGCACCCGGGTCGCCCGCCTGCCGGTACGGCGCGCGACGCTGGCGATCCCGGTGATCCGCCAGGAGGTCGAGGCGCGCGGGCAGCGCCATACCTTTCAGCTTCTGGAGCGGTGCGAAACGGCGGCGCCGGTGCCGGTGACCTCGCGCCTCGGGCTCGATCCGGGGACGGGGCTTTTGTATCTGGAAACGCTGCATCTGGCGGACGCGCGGCCCTTCGTGTTCGAGCAGCGCTGGTTGAACCCGGGCGTAGTGCCCGACCCCGCGCCGGATTTCGCGGTGGTGAGTGCCAATGAATGGCTGGTGAGCAATGTGGCCTATGCGCTTGGCGACATCAGCTTTACCGCCGAAGCGGCGGGCGCGCGGGAGGCCGCGGTGATGGGCGTGGCCGAAGGGGCGGCGCTCTTCATCACCGAGCGGGCAACCTGGACGGCCGAGGCGCCGATCACGCTTGTCCGGCTCGCCCATGCGCCGGGGTATCGGGTGCAGACGATGGTCTGATCCTGGCGGCGAGCCCCGGGGTTCCACCCCGGACCCCGGGATATTTGTGCACAGATGAAGAACTTTGAGTCGATTTATCGGGGTTGGGGTCAGCCGAACCGCTTTGCCGCGATGCGGACCATGCGGCGCCAGGCCGCTGAGGTGCGGTGGCGCAGGTGCAGACCAGCGTAGACCGGCTGGGTCATCCCGGGCACATCATGGACAGAGGTGAAAGCGCCGGTGGCGATCAGGGTTGCGGCGGTTTCGGCCAGCACGAAGCCGGTACCGCCGATGGCGTGCAGAAGGGCCGCGATGGTGCCGCTTTGCCCGGCGGACAGCGGGGTGCCTGTCAGTTCGGGCAGGACTTGCCGATGCGCACGGGCGAAGGCGGGGGAGAAATTGGCGGTGACGTAGCGCGCGGGATCTATTTCGGCGCGTGTTCCGGCGTGGCTCGAAATCAGGCGATAGGCGATTTCGCCCACGCTGGCGAAGTGCAGGTCGGGGTGGGGTTTGGGGGTGAACATCAGCCCGAAGTCCTGGGTGCCGGTGACGAGATCGGCGCAGATCTGGGCGGAGTAATCCGGCTCGATATAGAAAGCGGTTTGCGGGAAGGCCGCGCGAAAATCGGCCACCAGCGCGCCGATATGGCCGGGCACGAGGTCATTCTGTAGTGAAATGCGCAAGGTGAGGGCGGCCTCGCCTTGCGGGGCCACGGCGCGCTTGGCTTCGGTCCATTCCTGGCGCAGCAGGCGGGCGGAAGCCTCGAAGCGCAGGCCTTCGGTGGTCAGGTCGGTGCCGGAGCGCGAGCGGTGCAGAAGGCGCGCGCCAAGGGCTGTTTCCAGCGCCTGCATCCGGGCGGAGACGGTGGATTGCGTGACGCCCAGACGCTCGGCGCTGCGCCGGAAGCTGCGTGTCTCGATCAGATCGAGGAACGTGTCGATCAGCTCGATCTGCATGGCGGCTCCTGATCGGATTTTCCGATCAATAGCGCTGAGCGCGTGGAATTGAAAGCGCCGTCCGTAACGGGCATCCTGCGGGCGGTGCAGATCTTATCCCAAGGCCAGAGCATGTCAGACTTTCCGACCCAGGCGCGCGTTGTCATCATCGGCGGGGGGGCTGTCGGCGCATCGGCGCTCTACCATCTGGCCAAGGCCGGGTGGAGCGATGCGGTACTGCTGGAGAAGAACGAGCTGACGGCGGGGTCAACCTGGCATGCGGCGGGCAATGTGCCGACCTTTTCCTCCAGCTGGTCGGTCATGAACATGCAGCGCTATTCGGCGGAGCTTTATCGCGGCCTGGGTGCGGCGGTCGATTACCCGATGAACTATCATGTGACCGGATCGGTGCGGCTTGCCCATTCGAAGGAGCGGCTGCAGGAATTCCAGCGCGTGGTCGGCATGGGGCGCACTCAGGGAATGAACCTCGATATCCTGGCGCCGGGGGACATCCGCGCCCGCTATCCCTTCGTTCAGACGGAGGGGCTGACCGGGGCGCTGTTTGATCCCTACGATGGCGATATCGATCCTGCGCAACTGACGCAGGCATTGGCCAAGGGCGCGCGCACTCTGGGGGCGCGGGTGGAGCGGTTCTGTCCGGTGACGGGGGTGCGTCGCGACGGCGGGGACTGGGTGGTGAGCACGCCCAAGGGCGAGATCCGGTGCGAGATCGTGGTGAATGCGGCGGGCTACTACGCCCGCGAGGTGGGTCGGATGTTCGGCCGCGAGGTGCCGATGGCGGTGATGAGCCATCAGTACATGCTGTTCGACACGATCCCCGAGATTGCCGCCTGGAGCGCCGGGGCAGGGCACAAGCTGCCGCTTCTGCGCGATGTGGATTCGAGCTATTACTTGCGACAGGAGAAGATGGGCTTCAACCTTGGGCCCTACGAGCGCAACTGCCGCGCTCACTGGGTGGATGCAGCCGACCCCTTTCCCCAGGACTTCAGCTTCCAGCTGTTCCCCGACGACCTGGAGCGGCTGGAGTGGTACATTGCCGACGCGATGGCCCGCGTGCCACTGCTGGAGAAGGCGGCGTTGACCAAGGTGATCAACGGGCCGATCCCCTATACGCCCGACGGCAACCCGTTGATCGGGCCGATGCCGGGTGTGCCCGATGCCTTCGAGGCTTGCGTCTTTACCTTTGGCATCTGTCAGGCCGGAGGTGCGGGAAAGATTCTGGCAGAATGGGTGACGGAGGGGGCGACGGAATGGGACATGTGGTCATGCGATCCGCGCCGCTTTACCGGGTTCGAGGATCATGATTACTGCGTGGCCAAGGCCAAGGAGGTCTACGGTCACGAATATGCCATGCACTTCCCCCACCACGCCTGGCCCGAGGGGCGGGGCAAGAAGCTGAGCGCGGTGCAGGACCGGACCGCAGCGCTTGGCGCGCAGTTCGGCCCCTACAACGGCTGGGAGCGGGCGCTGTGGTATGCGCGGCCGGGGGATGACACCTCGGAAGACGCGCAGCGGACCTGGGACCGCGCGGGCCCGTGGTTTGCCGCGGTCAAGGCGGAATGCGAGGCGGTGCGGGATGCCGCGGGGATCCTCGATCTGCCGGGCTTCTCGCGGTTCCAGATCGAAGGGGCGGGGGCTGCAGCGTGGCTTGGCCGTCAGATCACCGGCAATGTGCCCTCCGTCGGGCGGTTGGGGCTGGCTTACTTCGCCGATGACAAGGGACGGATCGTGACCGAGATGTCGGTGGCGCGGATGGAGGAGGATGAGCTTCTCTTGATCACGGCCGCCACGGCCCAAGCGCATGACCGGGACTGGCTGATGCGGCATCTGGCGCCGGGGCTTTCGCTGCGCGATGTGACGGCGGAGTGGTCGACGCAGATCCTGACGGGGCCCGCATCGCGCGCTGTTCTGGCGGCAGTATCGGATGCGGACCTTGCGCGCGGCTGGCTGACGCATCAGGCGGCACGGATCGCAGGGAAAGAGGTCACGCTCTTTCGCGTGAGCTTTGCAGGCGAGCTCGGCTGGGAGATTCATTCGCGCGTGGCTGATACGCCGGCGGTGTGGGATGTGGTGATGGCCGCTGGTGAGGTACACGGGTTGCGGCCTTTCGGCATGTTCGCGCTGAATTCTTTGCGGGTCGAGAAGGGATATCGGGCGTGGAAGGGCGACCTTTCGACCGATTACACCGTTCTGCAGGGCGGGCTGGAGCGATTTGTCAACTGGGCCAAGCCCGAGTTTCGCGGCCGCGCGGCACTGGCATCGGAAAAGCAGACGGGGGTTGCGAAACGCTTTTGTACCCTGATCGTGGAGGCAGGGGAGCAGGACCCGCCTTATATGTCCACCATCTGGCACGAGGGCCATGTCGTGGGAGAGACGACGAGCGGCTACTGGGGCCACCGGGTGGGGGCTTGCGTCGCACTTGGCATGCTGAAGTCCGAGGTCAACGTACCCGGGACGGCGGTGGAAGTCGAGATATTCGGCACGAGGTACCCTGCGGCGGTGCAGGCGGATCAGCCGCTGTGGGATGCAACGAACGCGCGGATCCGGGCGTGAGTGCGGGCGCGCCGGGGGTTTCACACCCCCGGACCCCCGTGGGATATTTGTGAATAGATGAAAGACGGGGCGATGGCAGATATTCCGAAAACGGCGCGGGCGGTGGTGATCGGGGGGGGCGTCTCGGGCTGTTCGGTGGCCTATCATCTGGCGAAGGCGGGGTGGAGCGATGTCGTGCTGCTGGAGCGCAAGCAGCTGACGTCCGGGACGACATGGCACGCGGCGGGGTTGATCGGGCAGCTGCGCGGATCGGCCAACATGACGCGTCTGGCGAAGTATTCGGCGGATCTTTATGTGAAGCTGGAGGCGGAGACGGGGGTTGCCACGGGCATGCGGCAGGTCGGTTCGATCTCGGTTGCATTGACGGCGGCGCGGCATGAGGAACTGCTGCGGCAAGCGACGGTGGCGCGGATTTTCGATGTCGAGGTGCACGAGATCTCGCCTGCCGAGGCGAAGGCGAAGTATCCGCATCTGAACATCGAGGGGGTCGTGGGGGCAGTGGCCCTGCCGCTGGATGGGCAGTGCGATCCGGCCAACATCGCGATGGCGCTGGCCAAGGGTGCCAGGATGCGGGGCGCGCAGATTATTGAGCATACCAAGGTTACCGGGGTGCGCCAGGCGAAGGGCCGGGTCGCCGGAGTGGATTATGTGGGTGCCGATGGCGCACCGGGGCACATCGCTGCCGATGTGGTGGTGAATTGCGGCGGAATGTGGGGGCGGGACCTTGCCGAGGCGTCGGGCGTGACGCTGCCGTTGCATGCTTGCGAACATTTCTACCTGATCACCGAGCCGATTGCGGGACTTGGCCACCTGCCGGTGCTGCGGGTGCCGGACGAATGCGCCTATTACAAGTCGGATGCCGGCAAGATGATGGTCGGGGCCTTTGAGCCAAAGGCCAAACCCTGGGGCATGGAAGGGATTCGCGAGGATTTCATGTTCGACACGCTGCCCGAGGACTGGGATCATTTCCAGCCCATACTGGAGCATGCGATGAACCGCCTGCCGCTGTTCCAGACGGCGGGCATCCACACGTTCTTCAACGGGCCGGAGAGCTTTACGCCGGACGACCGCTACTATCTCGGCGAGGCGCCGGAGCTCGGAGGCTACTGGATTGCCGCCGGTTACAACTCGGTCGGCATTGCCGGGTCGGGCGGGGCGGGGATGGCACTGGCGCATTGGATCACCGAAGGCCAGGCGCCGTTTGATCTGTGGGAGGTGGATATCCGCCGCGCGCAGCCCTTCCAGCGCAACCGCCGCTATCTGAAGGAACGGGTGACCGAAACCCTGGGCCTGCTTTATGCTGACCATTTCCCCTATCGGCAGGTGGAGACCAGCCGCGGGGTGCGCCGCTCGCCGCTCCACGAGCATCTGAAGGCACGCGGCGCGGTGTTCGGCGAGGCGGCTGGCTGGGAGCGGGCGAACTGGTTTGCGAGACCCGGGCAAGAGCGGGAGTATCGCTATTCCTGGAAGCGCCAGAACTGGTTTGACAACCAGAAGGCCGAGCATCTGGCAGTGCGCACGGGCGTGGGGCTGTTCGACATGACATCCTTTGGCAAGATCCGCATCGAGGGGCGCGATGCCTGCGCCTACATGAACCGCATCTCGTCGGCCGAGATGGACGTCGGTTCGGGCAAGATCGTCTATATGATGTTCCTGAACGAAAAGGGCGGGATCGAGGCCGACCTTACCGTCACGCGCCTGTCGGAGACCGCGTATCTTGCCGTCGTGCCGGGGGCGACCTTGCAACGCAACCTTGCCTGGATGCGGGCGCATCTGGGGGACGATTTTGCCGTGATCACCGATGTCACGGCGGCAGAGGCCGTTCTGTGCGTGATGGGGCCGAAATCACGCGAGCTGATGGCGCGCGTATCGCCCGCGGATTTCAGCAATGCAGCGCATCCCTTTGGGATAATGCGCGAAATCGAGATCGGCATGGGGCTCGCACGGGCGCACCGGGTGACATATGTGGGTGAGTTGGGGTGGGAGATCTACCCTTCGGCCGATCAGGCCGCGCATGTATTCGAAGCGATCGAGGAGGCGGGGGCGGGGCTGGGCCTCACGCTTTGCGGGCTGCACACGCTGGACAGCTGCCGGATCGAGAAAGCGTACCGGCACTGGGGCCATGACATCACCGATGAGGATCATGTGCTGGAGGCGGGCCTTGGCTTTACCGCCAGCCGCAGGAAACCCGCCTACATCGGGCGTGAGGCCGTGCTGCGCTGCGAGGCGGTGGGGCTTTCGCGCCGGATGCTGCAGTTCCGTCTGACGGACCCGGAGCCGTTGCTGTTCCATAATGAGGCGGTGGTGCGCGACGGCCGGATCGTGGGGCCGGTCACCAGCGGGAACTATGGCCATACGCTCGGCGGGGCCATCGGGATGGGCTATGTGCCTTGCGCGGGACAGACGGAGGCGGAAGTTCTGGCCTCGCGCTATGAAATCGAGGTGGCCGGGGTGCGGCATGAGGCGGTAGCCTCGCTGGTGCCGATGTATGATCCGAAATCGGTGCGGGTGCGGGCATGACGTTGGCGGCACGGCATCAGACGTTCCGGGAGCTACACCAGCGGGGCTGTTTTGTGATGCCGAACCCGTGGGATGCGGGCTCGGCGCGGATGATGGCAGCGTTGGGGGCCAAGGCGCTTGCGACGTCATCGGCGACGCATGCCTTTACGCTGGGGCGGGCGGATCCGGGGGGCGTCAGCCGCGATGAGGCGCTAGCCCATGCCGGGGCGCTGATTGCAGCAACCGGGCTGCCGGTGAGCGGGGATTTCGAAAACGGCTTTGCCGATGTGCCCGGGGCTGTGGCCGAGACGGTGCGGCTGGCGGGGGAGGTGGGCCTGTCGGGCTGTTCGATCGAGGATACCGAGATGCGCGCGGGGCATCCATCCTATCCGTTCGAGCTGGCAGTGGAGCGGATCCGGGCGGCGGCAGCGGCGGCGCGTGGCCTTGCGCGACCGTTCGTGCTCTGCGCGCGGGCGGACGGCGTGATGAACGGCAGCTACGGCTTGGCCGAAGGGATCCGCCGGTTGCAGGCGTTTGAGGCTGCGGGGGCGGATCTTCTGTATCTGCCGGTGCCGCCGGGACGGGCGGAGTTGATGCAGGTGCTGGCTGCGGTGCGAAAGCCGGTGAACGCGCTGGCGGCGGGGCCGATCCGGGCGATGTCGGTGCCGGAGTTGGCGGCACCGGGGGTGCGGCGGGTGTCCTTGGGCTCGCAGGTGGCGCGGCTGACCCATGCGGCGATCCGGGACTCTATGGTGGCGATGCTGGAGGAGGGATCCTTTGCGCCAAGGCTCGGGGCCGCTTCGGGTGCCGAGATTGATGCTTTGCTGGCGAAAGGGGCCGCGGATTGATGCAGTCATTGGCCGCGCCCTCACCCGTTAAAAGAGTGGGGGTTTCCACGCCCCCTTACCCCCCTTCGGATACCTAGAAACAGCAGAAAGCAGGCAGGCAGATGAGCGACATTCTGGATATCGGCGACGTTTGTGAACCGGCACGGGCGCGGCGGTCGGGCGGCCGGCAAGCGCGGGTGGCGATGCGAGCGGCCCCCTTGGCCGACGACGTTCGCCCCGTCAGGCCGGGGATGGCGGGCGGTCGCTACAAACCGCTGACCGATGAGGGTGTGCGCCAGATCCACGAGGCGGCGCTGGAGGCGCTGGAGGTGATCGGCCTCTCGCAGGCGCCAAAGTCGGGGGTCGACATCATGACCGCCGCTGGCGCCATTCAGGGCGATGACGGGCGGTTGCGCTTTCCGCGGGCACTGGTCGAGGACATGCTGACGAAGGCTGCGCGCAACATCACGCTGCACGCCCGCGACCCGCGCCATGATCTGCATCTTTCCGGCACGCGCGTGCACTACGGAACGGCGGGGGCTGCGGTGCATATCGTCGATCCCATCACGCTCGACTACCGCGAGAGCACCGCGCAGGATCTGTATGATGCGGCGCGTCTGGTCGACAACCTTGATAACATCCACTTCTACCAGCGCACCATGGTCTGCCGAGATGTGCTGGACAACAAAGAGATGGACCTCAACACCCTTTACGGCAGCCTTGCAGGCACAGTAAAGCATGTCGGCACGTCAATCAGCGACCCTTCGCATGTCGCAGATTGCTTCGATCTGATCCACATGGTGGCAGGAGGAGAAGAGAAGTGGCTGGAGCGGCCGTTTGTCAGCAATTCCAACTGCTTTGTCGTCCCACCGATGAAATTCGCCGAGGAAAGCTGCATCACGATGGAGGATTGCATCCGTCGCGGTATGCCGATGCTGCTGCTGAGCGCGGGGCAGGCGGGGGCGACCGCACCGGCCCCTATCGCGCTGACCATCGTTCAGGCGGTGGCGGAATGCCTCGCGGGCGTCGTCTATGTCAATGCGCTGAAACCCGGGGCGCCTGCGATCTTTGGCACCTGGCCCTTCGTGTCCGACCTGCGCACGGGTGCGATGTCGGGCGGCAGTGCCGAGCAGGCGCTCTTGACAGCGGGTTGCGCGCAGATGCACCATTTCTACGATCTGCCGGGGGGGGCCGCTTCGGGCATTTCGGACAGCAAGCTTCCCGACATGCAGGCGGGATGGGAGCAGGGGATCACCAATGCGCTTGCGGGCCTCGCCGGGCTGAACATGTGCTACGAGGCCGTCGGTATGCACGCCTCGCTCCTTGGCTTTTGCCTCGAAAGCCTGGTGCTGGGAGACGACCTGCTGGGTCAGGCCATGCGGCTGGTGCGCGGCATTGACGTGACGCCCGACTCCACTTCCATCGAGGCGATGAAGGATGTCTGCCTTGGCGGGCCCGGCCATTACCTCGGGTCCGACCAGACGCTGCGGCTGATGCAGACGGAATACATCTACCCCAAGGTCGGCAACCGCATGAGCCCGAAGGAGTGGAACGAGGCCGGCAAGCCCTTGCTGCTTGACACGGCGATTGCCCGCAAGAATGCTATCCTCGCCAAGGCAGGAAACCGGATCGATCCCGAAATCGACGCGGCCATCCGCGCCAAGTACAACATCTTCTTCAAGTGAGGTCGCAATGATCCCCGATAACATGCTGAAATTCTACATCAACGGTGCGTGGGCAGAGCCGTCTTCAGACACCCGCATGGGGGTCGAGAACCCGGCCACCGAAGAAATCGTCTGCGACGTGGCGCTTGGCACAGTGGCAGATGTAGACCGCGCCATCGCCGCCGCCCGCGCGGCCTTCGACCGCTGGACCGTGCGCCCTGTGGCCGAACGCATCGCCATCGTGAAGCGCATCCTCGAGGTCTACAACGAGCGCTACGAAGATTTTGCCCAGGCGATGTCGACCGAGATGGGTGCCCCCATCGAGTGGGCCCGCGGCGCACAGGCCTGGGCAGGCCAGGTCCATCTGGAGGCGACGATCAAGGCCGCCGAGGAGATGAGCTGGGAATACATGCGCGGCGACACCCGCATCGTCTATGAGGGCATCGGGGTCTGCGCGCTGATCACGCCGTGGAACTGGCCGATGAACCAGATCGCGTGCAAGGTGGCGCCTGCGCTGATCGCGGGCTGCACCATGGTGCTGAAACCGTCAGAGATCGCGCCTCTTTCGGGCATCCTTTTTGCGCAGGTCTGCCATGATGCGGGCGTGCCTGCGGGCGTGTTCAACCTGGTGAACGGCACAGGCCCGGTTGTGGGCGCGCGCATGTCCGAACACCCAGAGGTGGACATGGTCAGCTTTACCGGATCGACCCGCGCTGGCACGGCGGTTGCAGCGGCGGCGGCCCCCACGGCAAAGCGGGTGGCGCAGGAAATGGGCGGCAAATCGCCGAACATTATCCTGCCGACCGCCGATCTGGAGGCCGCAGTCAAGACCGGCGTCGAGACCTGTTTTTCCAACACCGGCCAGTCCTGCGACGCGCCGACCCGGATGCTCGTCCATCGCTCGCAGCATGATCAGGCGCTGATCTATGCCAAAGAGGTGGCTGACGCCGTCGTGATCGGCGACCCGCAGGACACGGCCACCACGATGGGGCCGCTGGTGTCCAAGGCGCATTTCGACAAGGTGCAGGGGCTGATTGCCAAAGGCATCGCCGAAGGCAGCCAGCTGGTCTGCGGCGGCGTTGGCCGCCCTGTGGGCGTCAATCGCGGCTGGTTTGTCCGTCCGACCGTCTTTGGCCACATGACCAACGACATGACGCTTGCCCGGGAAGAGATTTTTGGACCCGTTCTGGTCATCCTTCCCTATGATACCATCGACCATGCGGTCGAGATTGCGAACGACTCGCCCTATGGCCTTGCTGCCTTCATCGCAGGGCCGGTGGAGGAGGCGAAACCGGTCGCCCGCCGTCTGCGCGCGGGCACCGTGAACCTGAACTATCCGGCCTGGGATACCTCGGCGCCCTTCGGTGGCTACAAGCAGTCCGGCAACGGGCGTGAATACGCAGACTGGGGCATCCATGACTTCTGCGAGGTCAAGGGCATTGTCGGCTGGGGCGCCTGAACCAAAACGGGGCGGCGCCAATGCCGCTCCAATCCTGCGGGGACACCATGCATTACGGGTACATCGGTCTCGGCAACCTCGGGGCTGCCTGCGCGGGCTGTCTGGTGAAGGCGGGCTTTCAGGTGACGGTCTATGACCTGAACCCGGCCTTGGCCGCGCCCCTGGTGGCGTTGGGCGCCATGCTGGCCACGAGCGGCGAGGCAGTGGCAGCGGTGGCGGACCACGTCATAACCTGCCTGCCCTCGCCTGCCGTTTCCGAAAAGGTCCTTCGCGCCATCCTGCCCCATATGCGCCCCGGTGCCTCGTGGGTCGAGATGTCGACCCTGGGGCGCGATGAGGTGCTGGCCCTCGCCTCAGTCGCCGCCGAAGCTCGCGTACGGATGATGGAGCTGCCGGTAACCGGCGGCGTCCACCTCGCCTATCAAGGAAAGATCACCATGCTGGCAGGGGGTGACCGGGACCTGTTCGATCTGCATACCCGGGCGATGCAGGCCATGGGCGACCGGATTTTCCACATGGGGCCATTGGGTTCTTCCTGTATCATAAAGGTCATCACCAACATGCTGGCCTTCATCCATCTGAAGGCCACATCCGAGGCGCTGATGCTCGCGAAACGCGGCGGTCTCGACCTTGCGCAGTCTTGGCATGCCATTCAGGCGTCGTCCGGCAACAGCTTCGTGCATGAAACCGAAGGCGCGCTGATCCTGAACGGCTCTTATGACATCGCCTTCAACATCGACCTAGCCTTGAAGGATCTGGGCTTTGCACTCGGCTTCGGGCGCGAATTCGGCGTGCCGCTGGACCTCGCCTCGATGACGAACCAGACCTATGTCGCGGCGAAGGCGGCCTATGGCGGCAAGGCGCAGTCGCCGATGATCGCGAAACTGCTGGAGGATCTGCTTGGCACCGATCTGCGCGCCGATGGCTTCCCCGCGCGGCTAGAATGACCCCAACCGCTTGCAATCCCGCCGCTTTCGCAGTCTTCTGCGCGCAAGGCAAGGGGAGCGTATGATGGACAATGAACGGATCGCGGCACAACTGCTGCACCACCGCAAGGCGCGGCTGGTGCAGGGGGATCCGATCTCGCCGCCGCTGGTATCGGCGGCAACCTATCACGTGCCCGACCACACCAAGGGTGGCTACAGCTATGGCCGCGCCGCAAACCCCACCTGGGAGGAGCTGGAGGCACAGCTGAGCCTGCTCGAGGCCGCACCCGTGGTGGCCTTCCCCTCCGGCATGGCCGCGATTTCGGGGGCACTGTTTGCGATGGCGGGCCCGGGTGCGCGGATTGTGCTGCCCTCGGACGGCTATTACAACACGCGCCTGCTGGCCGAGGAGTTTCTGAAACCCCTGGGGCTGCACGTCACCTATCTGCCCACCACGGGTTTCGAGACGGCGGATTTTACCGGCATCAGCATCGTCTTCATCGAGACCCCTTCGAACCCCGCGCTCGATGTCTGCGACATTGCGGCCGTCGTTGCGCGCGCGCGTGCCGCCGGGGCGCGGGTGGTGGCCGACAACACGACGATGACGCCCCTGCTGCAGCGCCCGCTTGACCTTGGCGTCGATGTCGTGGTGGCTGCCGATACCAAGGCGCCCTCTGGCCATTCTGACGTGCTCTTCGGCCATGTGGCGAGTCGCGATGTGGCGCTGCTGGACCGCGTGCGGAATTGGCGCCGCCTGTCGGGGGCGGTGCCCGGTGCATTCGAGGCCTGGCTCGTCCACCGCGGGATCGAGACGCTGGAAGTGCGGCTATCGCGCATGTGCGCCACCGCAGGGGTGATTGCGGACCGCCTGACCCGCCACCCCAAGGTGCTTGCGGTCCGCTACCCGGGGCTCGCCACCGACCCCTCGCACGCCATCGCAAAGCGGCAGATGGCGGGCTTCGGCTTTCTCATCGGCTTCACCATGGCGGACGCCGAGATTGCCGAGCGCTTCCTCGCGTCCTGTCCCTTCGTGGCCCAGTCCACCAGCTTCGGCGCCACCCACAGCTCCGCCGAGCGCCGCGCCCGCTGGGGCGACCCGATGCCCGAAGGCTTCATCCGCTTTTCCGTGGGCGTGGAGCCGACCGAGACCCTTTGGTCGGCCATGGCCGACGCTCTCGATCAGGCGTAAAAAGCCTGAAGAAACCCGCCCCCGCCGCTTCATTCTGGTACAATTCTTCCAGGGTAAGGGGCAGCTTCAAGCGCCGTCGCACAGGATGAAGCGGCTATAGCACGTCCAGAATCCGCACCGCCTCGGCGCGCGGATCGGCGAGGGGCTTGCGGTCCTCGCCGGGAAAGAACCGGGCACGGACGGCTGTGGGCATCGGGGCCGGGGTTGCGATCACCACGCGGGGGCCGATCCGCGCGTTTTCGGAGGCCCATGCCCGGGCGAGGGCAATCTGGCCGGATTTCGTGGCGCCGTAGGCCGCGCTGAAGCGGGTTCCGGTCATCGGGTCATCAAAGAACAACGCGGTGCCCTGTCCCGCGCGCAACAGCGGCTCCACCATTGGAATCAGCACTCCGGTGGCGCGCAGGTTTACGGCGATGGATGTGTCGAGGTCCCGGGCATCGACCGACCCCGCGGGCGCCAGCGCGGTTGCATGCACGGCGGTATGGGACCAGAGGCCAAGCCCGCCCCAGCGGTCGTGGATCGACCGGCAGAGGTGGCGCATCGCATCGTCGTTCGCTACGTCCATCGGCGCAAGCGTCAGACCCCCGGCGCCCGGCAGATCCGCGGCCTTGACCCGGTCATCCAGATCCTCGAGGCCCCCCAGGGTGCGCGCCACGGCCACCACATGCCAGCCGCGCAGGGCCAATTGCTCGGCGAGGGCAGCCCCAAGGCCACGCGAGGCGCCGGTCACGAGGGCGATCTTAAGGGTCATGGGACGGTCCTTCCACGGGCTGTTGAAGCCTCCGGCGGGGATATTTAGGAATAGATGAAAGGGCAAGGGTCAGGGCCTGCCATACCCCGCGGCGAGTTCGGTTTGGCGGGTGGTGATGATCAGACGCAGGAGATGATCAGGCACCGGGCGGTCCGGGGTGAAAAGAATGCCGGACTTCGAAGTCTTGAAGGGGGTGCAGTCGATCCGGGGGATGACCGATCCGGAATGGGGTAAAGGCCGAGGTGGCGCGAAAAGGCGGCGTAGCCCGCGACCATCCTGTGTTTCGTCCCGGGTTGGCGGAAGCCCGGCATCGCATGGGACAGGCATTCGACTTGGTCGGGCAGAAGGGTGCGCAGGCGGGTGCGCAGGTCAGACAGGGCTGCCCGCTGATTGTGGGGCAGGGCCGCGAGATAGGCTGCGACCTCCTCCGGGCCGTTGATCATTCCGCCGCCTTCATTTCGAACCCCTCGTCGATCTTGTCTGACGGGACAACCGGGTAGTCGCCTGAAAAGCAGGCGTCGCAGAAACGGGGGTTTGCCGCATCGCGGCCTGCGGCCTCGCCTGCCGCGCGGTAAAGGCCGTCAAGGGAGACGAACTTCAGGCTGTCCACCCCGATCCAGACACGCATCTCTTCTTCGGACATGGTTGCGGCGAGCAGCTTTGAGCGTTCGGGCGTGTCCACCCCGTAAAAGCAGGGCCAGGCGGTGGGGGGCGATGCGATGCGGAAATGCACCTCGGCGGCGCCCGCCTCGAGGATCATGTCCTTGATCTTGCGGCTGGTGGTGCCGCGCACGACCGAGTCGTCCACGAGGATCACCCGCTTGCCCTTGATCAGCGCGCGGTTGACGTTCAGCTTCAGCCGCACGCCCATGTTGCGGATCTGGTCGGTTGGCTCGATGAAAGTGCGGCCCATGTACTGGTTGCGGATAATCCCCATCGCGTAGGGGATGCCCGATTCCTGGCTGAAGCCAATGGCGGCCGGGGTGCCCGAGTCGGGGACGGGGCAGACGAGGTCGGCGTCCACCGGTGCCTCGCGTGCAAGTTCGACGCCGATCTGGCGGCGGGTTTCATAGACAGACCGACCACCGAGGATGCTGTCGGGGCGCGAGAAATAGACGTTTTCAAATATGCAGAATCGCGATTTTGCCGGGGCGAAGGGCCGCGTGCTTTCCAGCTTGTCGTCTTCGATCACCAACATTTCGCCCGGCTCGATCTCGCGGATGAACTCGGCGCCGATGATGTCGAGCCCGCAGGTCTCGGACGACAGCGCCCAGCCGTGATCCGCGATCCGGCCCAGAACCAGCGGACGCACGCCGAGCGCGTCGCGCACGCCGATCAGCTTCGTCCGGGTCATCGCAACGACAGAAAAGGCGCCCTCCACCCGGCGCAGGGCGTCCTTGATCCGCTCGGCAAGCGTCTTCTGGATGGACCGCGCCATCAGGTGGATGATGCATTCGCTGTCAGAGGAGGACTGGAAGATCGAGCCCCGCTCAATCAGTTCGCGTCGCAGGGCGGTGGCGTTGGTGAGGTTGCCGTTATGGGCAATCGCGCAGCCGCCCATCGAGAATTCGCCAAAGAACGGCTGCACGTCGCGGATGGCCGTCGCCCCCTTGGACCCTGCGGTCGAATAGCGGACATGACCTATGGAGAGGTTCCCCGGCAGGGTATCCATCACATCCGGTTTGGTGAAATTGTCGCGCACATAGCCGAAGCGGCGGGCCGAGTTGAAGCCGTGTTGGGGGTGATAGCTGACGATTCCGCCGGCCTCTTGCCCCCGATGCTGCAGCGCATGCAGGCCGAGGGCTACGAAATTTGACGCGTCGGCGACACCGACCACGCCGAAAATCCCGCATTCTTCCTTGAGCTTGTCGTCATCGAAAGGATGGGAGAAGAAATGGCGCATCTGCACTCCGACTCGGGGGCTCTGGGCATGACCCTGCATTTAGGCCCTTGTCATGGGAATGTCACGTGCGCTGCAGTGCGGAAATTCCACGTCCCCTCAGTTGCTCGGCGCGGGTGCGGCGGGTGCGGCGGGTGCCGCCTCAACGGGCACAGGCGCGCCCGGGGCTGCGCAAACATCCGTCAGGTCATTGTAGCGCGCGACGATCCAGCCCGGGGCATCCGTCGGGATCTGCGCGTCGATATTCGCCTGGAACGAGGCAAAAACCTTCGCCGTGCGGCTGTCGTCAATCATGGGGACGGCCTGATCGGCCACTGCGCGGTCATAGACGATGAAGGCCACCGCGATCAGCAGAACGCCGCGCAGCACGCCGAACAGGAATCCGAGCCCCTGGTCGATGCCTCCCAGAACCGAGCGTTGCACCACGGACGAAAACAGCGGCGTGAACAGTGCGGCAATGATCAGCCCCAACGCAAACACCCCGGCAAATGCCGCGACCACCGACAGCTCGCAGCTGTTGGACAGAAACTCGCCCACCACCGGCAGTTCCTTGACCAGAGGCTGCACCGAAGGCGCAAAGATGAAGCCGAGCACCGCCGCCCCCACCCAACCCGCAATCGCCATCACTTCGCGCACAAGGCCACGGGAATAGGCGAGGATCGCCGAAAGCAATATGATGGCCGCAGCGCCTGCGTCGATGATGGTAAACCCGTCCATACGCTTCGTCCTTTTCCGCCGCCTTTGGGGTCAACCCGCCCCGAACATCTCGCCCACGAACCGCGTCAGGTCCGGCATTTCTTGCAACCGCAGTCCGGTATCGCTGCCCGTCTTGGACCGGCTGGGCAACGTGGCCTGCTGAAAACCAAGTTTTGAGGCTTCTTTCAACCTGTTTTCGGTCTGTCCCACCGGTCGCAGCGCACCGGACAGTGAGATTTCCCCGAAAAGCACCATGTCTGGCGGAATTGCCACATCCTCGCGCGCAGAGACGAGTGCCCCCGCCACCGCCAGATCTGCGGCAGGTTCGCTGACGCGCAAGCCCCCGGCCACGTTCAAGAACACGTCAAGTCCGGCAAAGGGGATGCCGCAGCGCGCCTCCAGCACGGCCAGAATTGTGGACAGCCGCCCGGAGTCGAGCCCGACCACCGTGCGCCGGGGCGTCCCTAGGGTAGAGGGCGACACCAGCGCCTGAATTTCGGTCAACACAGGGCGTGTCCCCTCGATCCCGGCGAACACCGCCGAGCCGGGCGCGGGCGTGTCGCGCGCAGACAGGAACAGGGCAGAGGGGTTGGTGACCTCGGCAAGCCCCATCCCCGTCATCTCGAACACGCCGATCTCATCCGCCGGGCCAAAGCGGTTCTTGACCGCACGCAGAATGCGGAACTGGTGGCCCCGCTCGCCCTCGAAGTAAAGCACGGTATCGACCATATGCTCCACCACGCGCGGTCCCGCGATCTGGCCATCCTTGGTCACATGGCCTACGAGGATCACCGCCACGCCCCGCCGCTTGGCAAAGGTCACCAGCTCTTGTGCCGCGGCGCGCACCTGGCTTACCGAGCCGGGTGCGGCCTCCACCGTATCGAGCCACATCGTCTGGATCGAATCGATGATGGCAAGGCCCGGCCGGGTTGCGTCCAGCGTCGTCAGGATGTCGCGCAGGTTCGTCTCGGTTCCCAGTTGCACGGGCGCATCCGTCAACCCCAGACGCTGCGCCCGCATCCTGACCTGCGCCGCCGCCTCCTCGCCCGAGATGTAAAGGCAACTGACGCCGCCGCGCGCAAAGCTCGCCGCCGCCTGCAACAGCAGGGTGGATTTCCCGATCCCCGGGTCGCCGCCGACCAGAATGGCCGAGGCGGGCACAAGGCCGCCACCAAGCACCCGGTCCAGCTCCCCGATCCCCGAGCTTGCGCGGGGCGGAGGCGGCTCGTCGGTCGCAAGATCGGTCAGGGGGATCGTCCGCCCCTTGGCGCCCAGAGCCTTTGGCCCGGCGGACAAGGGCGCCTCTTCGATGATGCTGTTCCACGCACCGCAGGCATCGCAGCGCCCGCTCCACTTGCGATGCACCGCACCGCAGGCCGTGCAGCTGAAGACGGGCGAAGATTTGCTCATGCCCCCTTCCTGCCCGCAATGGCGCCCCTTCTCAAGCGCGCTTTTCGCTGAACTGCGCGATGGCGAGCGACGTCAACACGCAGGCGGTAAAGAGATAGAGCCCCCAGGCCGTCTCTATGGTTGCAAGGCCCACGCCCTTCACCACCACGATATAGATCGCCACCAGAAAAATATCCGCCATGGCGAGCCGCCCCAGCAGGTGCAGTGCAGGCAGCACCCGCGGGCTGAGGAGGCCAAAGTGCAGAAGTGCCAGCCCCAGCGTCTTGGCCCAAGGGGCAAAGACAGCCATGACCGTCACCACCAGCGCCAGCACCACATCGGTAGCCCACAAAGACTGCAGCCCGGTGATGATCGAGATCTCGTCCAGCCCGAACAGCGGCAGAAGTCCCGCGCGCAAGAGGGGCGCGAACCAGGAGATCGGGAAGAGGATGAGGAGGAATAGATTCGCGAGTTTAAGTGGCATGGAGAAATTCATTTCCGCGGTGTCCAGTTACGTTTTTCTTTCTTCAGTCTTTCTTGAACGATGACTATGATTT
>Ga0105047_10000518_pt1 | contig 65671 bp, 61 predicted proteins | sample MAT04_FD_78384 | JGI IMG/M metagenome (GOLD analysis project Ga0105047, IMG submission 78384) | Freshwater microbial communities from Lake Fryxell liftoff mats and glacier meltwater in Antarctica - MAT-04 (megahit assembly) | ecosystem: Environmental > Aquatic > Freshwater > Ice > Liftoff... | reverse complement strand
GCATGCCGCGGAGAGTGGCGTCGGGAAGCACACAGCCCGCGAAAGCGAGCGCGCCCAATCGTGTGCGGCCGGGAAAGAGCGCGTGGCGAACGCCCACCCCCAAAATTTGGCCCTGGGACCGCAAGGTCCCGGGGCCTTATTTTTTTTTAACGCGGACGCCAGGCCGCGAAGATCCGGACCCGCCCGCGGCTTAGGTTTAGTCGTGGCGCGGACCGGGAATTTGTTTGCCGCGGATTTCGCGGATGAGTGCGGATGACAGAATTTATCCGCGTCAATCCGCGCCATCCGCGGCGACGTATGCGGGATTTTCCAATGCCCCCAAAACCATGGCTGGTCAGCCCGCCCCGTTTCCTTCATCTGCATTTCCCCATGCCCCACGCCTCCTTTCCGCTCTGGCCCAACCCCGCGCCCGGCGCCCTCGGCGACCAGCCGCAGGATTGCCCCACCCTCACGAGCTTTCCCCCCACGGTCAAAGCAACCGGCGCCAGCGTCATCGTCTTTCCCGGTGGCGGTTACGGCATGCTCGCCCCCCATGAGGGCGAGGCCTACGCCCATTGGCTGGCGGCTCACGGGATCCACGCCTGGGTCCTCCAATACCGGCTTGGTCCCCACGGCTACCGCCATCCCGCCATGTGGCACGACGCCGCCCGCTCCGTGCGCACCGTTCGCCACCTCGCCCGTCAGCAAAAACTCGATCCCGCCCGCATTGGCGTGATGGGCTCCTCCGCCGGTGGCCATCTGGTCGCCACGATCACCACGAAATTTGACGCCGGCCAACCCGGAGCCACCGATCCAGTCGACCGCGAAAGCAGCCGGCCCGATCTCGGCATCCTTTGCTACCCCGTCATCACGATGAAGGAGCCGCACGCCCACATGGGTTCGCGGGAGAATCTGCTCGGGCTCAACCCGAATTCGGAGCTGATCGAGGCCCTTTCCGCGGAACTGCACGTGACGGCCCACACTTCCCCCGCCTTCATCTGGCACACCGTGGCCGACAACGCCGTGCCCGTGGAAAACGCCCTCATTTTCGCGTCCGCCCTACGCGCCGCCGGTGTGCCCTTCGCCTTGAGTCTCTACGAAAACGGCGTGCACGGCCTCGGCCTCGGTACCCCCGCCCAGCCCGCGCCACCGTGGGCGGCGGACTGCCTGTTCTGGCTTCGCGAACGGAAGTTCGTGGCGTAGGGGCGTGGTCTCGCTCCGTTTCATGAGCGTTCACGAAGCCCGGATGAGCGCAGCCAGACTGCGTCCTACATCCTTATCACCACCGTGCTAGCGATGCGGTCCTCGACCGCCTGGCGGTTCGGCTCCCAGAGCAACTTGAGAAAGCCGATCAGCCCCATCGCCACGCCGGCGACGTAGCCGCCGTTCCGGATGAACGAGTCGAAGTAAGTCAGGGTGGAGCCATTGATCTTCACTGCGCGGGTGTTGAACATCAGCTTCCCCACGGTCCGCCCGCCGAACGTCCCCGCCAACAGGGTAAAATAGATTCCCGACCAGCCGAAGGTCACGCCCAGCGCCTTGGTGAACACCCGGGCCTTGTACGCCCAAGGCGTCCCCGCGGTAACGTAAACCTTGTTCTCGGCTTTGAGTTGCCCAACTTGGTCCCGCAGCTCCTCGTTGGCCGCGCGCAGTTCCGAAGCCGATGCATTTTCCCGCACAAACACATTTTTCTTCATCGCCGCGCTCTGACCGGCTCCGGTCAGGGTATCGAGATCCATCTTGGCCGAGCGAACGAGGGAGCTGTTTCCGAGCGCGAGAATTGCCAGCAAAGCCAGCGCCCCTCCCAGCCCGCGCGAAATCCACCGGAGCGTCCGCAGCACCAGCGGGGCGGAGTCGGAATTGCCAAACAGCACGATCAACAGCATCCCCGTGCCCAACGCGAGCCACGGCCGCGCGAGGAAGGACAGCAGCCCCACCACCACCAAATCTGCGAGGATTGCCGCCAGACGTCGCCACGGCTCCGCCAAGGGCTGTCCGAGTACTCCCGGAGCCACCGTAAGTGTCTCCGCGGTAACCTTTCGCCCTGCATGCCGGGTCAGTGGGGCCGTTTCGGCTGTCATACCGTCAGAGAGCCCTCCCGGGGGCCCTGCGCAAGAACTGAATATGACTCCGCCTTCCGCCTTGCATTCGACCCCGCCGCTCAGCACGTTCTTCTTTTTTCCAAAGACCAGAACGCGTCCGCGCCATGAACCAGAACATCCGTAATATCGCCATCATCGCCCACGTTGACCACGGCAAAACCACGCTCGTCGACAAGCTCCTCAAGGAAGGTGGCGTTTTCCGCGCCAACCAGCAGGTCGAGGAGCGCGCCATGGACTCCATGGACCTCGAAAAGGAGAAGGGCATCACCATCAAGGCGAAGAACACGTCCGTCCACTGGAAGGACAAGACCGTCAACATCGTGGACACCCCCGGCCACGCCGACTTCGGTGGCGAGGTCGAGCGCGCACTGCGCATGGTGGACGGCGTTCTCCTCGTGGTGGACGCCTACGACGGTCCCCAGGCCCAGACCCGTTTCGTGCTCCGCAAGGCGTTGGCCCACGGTCTCAAGGTCGTCATCGTCATCAACAAGATCGACCGTGAGAACGCCGAGCCCGCCAAGATGTACGACAAGGTGCTCGAGCTCCTGATGGAGCTCAATGCCAGCGAGGAGCAGTTCGACGCCCCCGTCGTTTACGGCTCCGGCCGCGACGGCTACATGATGTATCACCTCGGCGAGGAAAAGAAGGACATGAGCCCGCTCTTCCAGACGATTCTCGACCACGTCCCGCCGCCGTTCGCCAAGCCGAGCGAGCCGTTCCACATGCTCGTCTCCAACATCGATTGGAGCGACTACGTCGGTCGTATCGCCGTCGGCAAGATCCTCGGCGGCATCGCCAAGGTCGGCGACCCGGTTTTCGTTATCCGCCATTCGGACGGCAAGCGCGTCCGCGCCAAGATCAGCAAGATTTTTGAGTTCACCGGCCTCGGCACGGTGGAAGCGGAAACGGGCGTCGCGGGCAACATCGTCGGCATCGCCGGGTTTGAGGACGTCGACATCGGTGACACCCTCACCGCCGACGAAGCCGGCCACGCCCTGCCCTTCACCCAGATCGACCCGCCGACCCTCGAGATGCAGTTCTGCGTCAACGACGGCCCGCTCGTCGGCAAGGAAGGCAAGCTCGTCACGTCCCGCCAGCTGCGTGAGCGCCTCTTCCGCGAACTCAAGACCAACGTCTCGATCTACATCGAGGACTCTGAAAAGGCCGGCATCTTCAACGTCAAGGCCCGCGGCGCGATGCAGATCGCGGTGCTCGTCGAGACGATGCGCCGCGAGGGCTTCGAGCTCCTCGTGTCCCGCCCGACCGTGATTGAAAAGACTGTCGACGGCGCCCGCCACGAGCCGTTTGAGACCGTCTGGATCGAAGTGCCGGACGAGTGCGTCGGCGCCATCATGTCCAACCTCGCCAACCGCAAGGGCCTGCTCACGAACATGGAGAAACTGTCGCACTCCACGATGATCGAGGCCACCATCACCACCCGCGGCCTTATCGGCATGGAAATCGACGTCGTCAACGCCACCAGCGGCCGCGGCGTGCTCAGCCATCTCTTCAAGGAATATGCGCCGTACGCCGGCGAAGTCCTCACCCGCATCACCGGCACGCTCATCGCGACCGAGGCCGGCGAGACCACCGCCTACGCCCTGGTCATGTGCCAGGAGCGCGGCAAGCTGTTCGTCGGTCCCGGCGAGCAGGTTTACGAGGGCATGATCGTCGGTGAGAATCCCCGCAACGAGGATATCTCCATCAACGCCGTGCGCGAAAAGAAGCTCACGAACTTCCGTTCGCAGGGTGAAGGTGTCGGTGTCGGCCTCACGCCGGCGACGAAGCTCTCCCTCGAGCGCTCGATCGAATACATCGCCGCCGATGAGTTCGTCGAGGTCACGCCGAAGAACCTGCGTCTCCGCAAGCGCATTCTCGCCTCGGGCGAGCGCCGCAAGCACGAGCGCTCGGGCAAGGCCGATTGATTTTCGCCCCCGGTTGAGTCCGCGGCTGGATCGTCACCGATCTGCCCCGGACCCGGTGGGCTGCCATTCTTCTGCCAACTTGCGGGCTTCCCACAACTGCACGTCGGACAGCCGCATTTCCAGGCGACGCTTGTGGTCTGGGAGGTCCTGCAGCACCCAACGCGACAGCGGCTGAACCGGATCCCGGGTGGCGGACATTTGCCTCAACATCACCCACTTCAGCCCTTCCACATCGTTCGGCGGTACAATGTGGTTATTGGCGTACAAGCTCCCGAGATTATACTGCGACAGCATATATCCCGTGGCGGCAGCCTTGAAATAGTAGGCCTGGGCCTGGACATAGTCTTTCGACAACCCGTGCGTCCCGTACTCATAGGCCACGCCCACGTTGTGGCATGCCTGCATGCTGCCTAACTTGCAGGCCTCTCTAAACCAAGTGAGGGCGGAGCCGTAGGTGGCGGCACTCACTTGGCGCTGGTCGATCAGCTGGCCAAGGTGCAAGGCCGCTCCGGCGCCCCCGCGGTTAGCCTCACTCTTGTAGAATTTGGCCGCCTGTTCGGGGCGTCCCAGCCGCGCCGCCGCGTCTCCCGGAATTACCCGCAACCCGCCAATGCGAATGTCAGGATCGCCAGGAGCGGGGCCCGGACCGGGTGGAGAACGCTTCGGCTGTCTGCTTCAGGGCACAATGGCCTGGGCAAATTCACCGGGTCAGGTGGTGGCCTGGGTGTAGGCGCCTGAATCGAGCATTGATGCCGCGTCCGCGGGATTCGCCAGCTGGAGTTTCATCATCCAGCCCTCGTCGTAGGGCGACTTGTTCACCGTCTCCGGCGCGCTCTCGAGCGCGGGGTTGGTCGCCAGCACCGTGCCGGAGACAGGGGCGTAAAGATCACTGGCGGCTTTCACCGACTCCACGACGCCAAACGTCTCCCCCGCCTTCAGCGTCGCGCCGACCTTGGGCATCTGCACGTACGTGATGTCACCGAGCGAATTTTGCGCGTAATCGCTGATGCCGATCGTCGCGGTGCCATCGGCCTCGAGCTTCAGCCATTCATGGGATTTTGCGTAACGGAGGCCGGCGGGGACGTTGCTCATGACGTTTTCTTTAGTTCGACGAAGGGAGGTTTGACCAGTTGCAAATTCAACTTCGTGCCGCGGATATCCACGGCCAGCGGCGTGGCGGCGGCCGCGGTGGCGACCAGAGCCGAGCCGATGGCCTCGTTGAGCAGCGGCGAAAGCGTGCCCGAGACCACCTTGCCGACGACGGTACCGTCGGCACCCACCACCGGCGTATCCGCACGCACGATGCGGCGGTCGCCGGTCTTGAAAAACACGATCTTCTGTTTCGCCCCAGCCTGCTTTTCGGCCACCAGCGCGGCGCGGCCAATGAAATCAGCGCCTTTCTCCAGCTTAACCGTCCACCCGAGCCCCGCCGTCAACGGCGAGATGTGCTGGGTGATTTCGTGGCCATACAGCGGATAACCCGCCTCGAGCCGCAGACTGTCGCGCGCGCCGAGCCCGGCGAGTTCCAAGCCGTGCGACGCGCCCGCCGCCAGGAGCGCCGCCGCGAGTTTCGGGGCCTCCGCCGCGGCGTGATAGAGTTCAAACCCGTCCTCCCCAGTGTAGCCTGTGCGGCTGATGATACACGGCACGCCGGCCACGGCACCTGCGATGAAGTGGTAGTATTTCACGCCTTCGAGCGGGGTGGTCGCCAGCGACTGGACAATGCCCGCGGCGCGCGGACCTTGCACGGCGAGCAGCGCGTAGTCGGCACTGCGGTCGGTAACCGTCACGTTGAACTTGGCCGACTGCTCGCGAATCCACGCGAGATCCTTGTCCACGTTGCCCGCGTTGATGCAGAGAAAATAGTCCTCGAGCCCGCGCATGTAGACCAGCAGGTCATCCACCACCCCGCCGTCCTTATAACACATCGGGGAGTAGAGCACGCGGCCCGGGTAGAGTTTGCTGACGTCGTTCGTGACGAGGTAATTCAGGAATTTGCCCGCCTCGGGTCCCTTCACGTCCACCTCGCCCATGTGGCTGACATCGAACAGTCCGGCGGCGCGGCGCACGGCTTTGTGCTCCTCGAGGATGCTTTTATACTGCACCGGCATCTCCCAACCGGCGAAGTCCACGAGCCGGCCCCCGTGCGCAGCGTGGAAATCCCGCAGGGGCGTGCGTTTGAGTTCGCTCATGACGGGAGACTACGCGCTCCCCGCGAAATCGTCGCAAGGCTCTTTTGGCCGGCCGCACCGGCCCGCAGTTTGTATTCGCAACGCCCACCCACTGTATAAACTGCGGTCATGAATTGGCTCATCACCGCCATCGCCCTGACCGTCGGGCTTTCCTTCCTTTGTTCGCTGTTGGAGGCGATCATCCTGAGCACCACCACGGCCGACGTCCAGGCCCTCAAGCGGCGCCATCCGCGGATCGGCGAACTGCTGGAAATGCTCAAACTGGACGTCGGCCAGACCATTTCTGCCATCCTCACCCTCAACACGATCGCCAACACCCTCGGTTCCCTGCTCGTCGGCAGCCTTGCGGCGCATCTCCTCAATGACACCCAACTCGGCGTCCTCACCGCCGCTCTCACGCTCACGATCCTCGTCTTCTCCGAGGTCCTACCGAAAAGCCTCGGCGTAGCCTATCGCAAGACCCTGCAGCCCTACGTGGTCTATCCCTTGGTGTGGTTGCGCCGGATCCTGCTGCCGGTGACCTATCTCTCCAACCTCGTCGTGCGACCTTTCATTCCGGCCAAGCATGACTCCCACGAGTCCGACGAAGAGATTATCCTGCTGGCCGAGCGCGGGGCGCAGCAGGGCACGCTGAGCAAAAGCGAATCGAGCATCATCACCAACGCGCTCGCGCTCGATGACATCCGCGTGAGTGAGATCATGACCCCGCGCACCGTCGTCACCGCCCTCAAGAAGACCGCCACCATTGGCGAGGTCTTTCGCGACTTCCCCAACGTCCCCTTTGGCCGCATGCCGGTCTACGGTAAGAATCTCGACGACATCACCGGCCTCGCCCGCCGCCGCGACCTGCTCAAGGCGAAGGCTAATGACCAGGATCTCGCCTTGGTCGAGTCGGTCATGCAGGAGATTCACTTTATCCCGCAGACCGTCACGGTGGCGAATGCGTTGCAGGTTTTCCTGAAGTCGCACCAGCAACTCCTCGTCGTCGTGGACGAATTTGGAACCACCGCCGGCGTCGTCACCATGGAGGACGTCATGGAACAGCTCCTGGGCCGCGAGATCTTCGAAAAGGACGACGTCGCCGTGGACATGCGCGAGCTCGCGCGGGCCAAGCAGCAAAAGGCGACGCGCGCCCGCAAGCCCGATGGCCCGAGCACTCCGCCCTACCCGACGAAAACCTGACAATCCATGCCTGCCCTGCCTCTCGCCTACTGGGTTCACAACCTGAGCCCGTTTCTCATCCGGTTCTCCGAGAGCTTCGGCATCCGTTATTACGGGCTGTCGTATCTGCTGGGATTCGTCACCGCAGCGTGGCTGCTTGTTCGCTACGCCCGCGCTGGTCGTTCGAACCTGCCCGCCGCCAAGGTCTCGGACTTCATGGTCACGATCGTAATTGGCGTGATGCTGGGCGGGCGCCTCGGCTCGTTCCTGCTCTATCACCCGGAGCAACTGCTACATGACCCGCTGAGTTTTTTCCGCGTCTGGGAAGGCGGCATGGCCAGCCATGGCGGAATGATTGGGGTGGCGGCGGCGGTCTTCTGGTTCAGCCGAGTCACCAAGATCAGTTTTTTCCACCTCGCCGACCTCATCACCTCCGTGGCCGCGGCGGGCCTGATGTTCGGGCGCATCGCCAATTTCATCAACGGTGAACTCTGGGGCAAACCCGCCACCGTAGCGTGGGCCGTGATCTTTCCCGGCAGCCCGGAGCCGCTCGTGCCGCGCCATCCCTCCCAACTCTACGAAGCCGTCCTCGAGGGCGCGCTGTTGCTGGCGTTCATGCAATGGCGTTTCTGGCGCAGCGATGTCGTGCGGCAAAAGCCCGGACGCCTGGCCGGAGAATTCCTGCTCGCCTATGCCGTCGCGCGCGCCGTCGGGGAAATTTTTCGCGAACCCGACGCCACGCTCATCCTCGGCCTCAGCCGCGGGACGTTCTACTCGCTGTTCCTGATCGTGGGCGGCTTGCTCCTGATTCTACTCCCCGCCAAACCGCTCGCCGCGACCCCTACGAAAACGTAGGGGCGCAGTCTTGCTGCGCCCGGTCTGTCCACGAATCACGCCCGCCTTCCTGTTAGACTCCTAGGCCGCCGCGAGTCTGCGCCCCAGCGTCGGCTCACTGATACGACCGCCGGCCGTCGAGCGCGCTCTTGAGTGTCACCGAATCCGCGTAAAGCACCCCGCCGCCGCTCGGCAGGCCGAAGCCGATGCGCGTGATTTTCACCGGACGACCCGTGGCCGCGAGGTGCTCCGTGAGGTAGTGACAGGTCGCCTCGCCCTCGACGTCGTTGGACAACGCGAGGATGAGCTCCGTCACGCCGCCCGCGGCGACCCGCGCCAGCAGCGACGCGAAATTCAAGTCTTCGGGTCCCACGCCGTGGATGGGCGAGAGTTTCCCGTGCAGCACGTGGTAGGTGCCGCGATAGGCGGCACTGCGCTCAAGCGCCACGAGATCCGGCACGTGTTCGACGACACAAACCACCGACGCGTCGCGGCGTTCGTCCGCGCAGATATCGCAGAGCTCGCTCTCGGCGAGATTGCCGCAACGCGAGCAACGGCGCACCGAGCGGGCGGCCTCCTCCAGCGCGGCGACGAGCGCCGGCAGCCGCTCCGGTTTCTCCACGAGCAGGTTCAGGGCAATTCGCTCCGACGAGCGGTAGCCGAGGCCGGGGAGCTGCTTCAGGTGCTTTTGCAGCTTTTCAAACGCAGGCGTCATGAAATTTCCGGCTTTCGCATTCCGATTTCGGGTTCCCGGTTCGATTTGGGCGGCGACCATCCCATCCGGATGGGATGGCGGTGGCCGGCGGCGGTGACAGGAGAACGAAGATCAAGAAACCCAAATCAAAAATGCTCAGAACATGCCCGGCGTCTGGAACGCCGACGTGATCTTCTGCATCTCCGCGTCGTTGTAATCCTTCGCCTGCTTGGCCGCATCCTGCATCGCCACGAGCAGCGTGTCAGTGATGAGTTTCGCGTCCTCCTTGAGAAACTCCGGATCGAGCGACAGGGCCGTGAACTTGCCCGCACCGTTGATCTTGAGCTTTACCGCGCCGCCGCCGCTGGTGACCTCGATTTCCTTCGCCTCGAGGGTGGTTTGGAGCGCCTCGATGGAACGCTGCATTTTCTGCGCCTGTTTGAGAAGTTTGCCTACGCCGGCCATGGGATTGAGGGGTTGGGAGTTGGGTGGGAGATTTAAGGTCGGCTGCGAGCGGGCTCGCGCTTCTGCCAGCGCCTGCCAGCAGGCGGCCTACGTCAGAAAGATGAACAGCGGTTCTGAAAACACGCCCAGTTTAACGCGACAACAATTTTCCGTAGCCCTCGCGAAAGCTGGGCCAGCACGGACTCCAGCCCAGCGCCGCCTTCAGCCGCGCGTTACTGATGATCCGGTCCGGCACCCGCCCCCGACCCCCCGCTGGTTCGCCGGTGAAGCGCGGCGCCGCCACACCCAATTGCCCGGCCAGCCACGCCGTGATCTCCGCCTTCGTCGCCGCGCCGTCATCGGTCACATTGAACAGGCCGTCCGTGAGCGTGGACGGCGAGGCCAGCCCCGCCCAGATCGCGCCGCACACGTCGTCGCGGTGAATCAAATTCAAATGATGCGTCCCGACCCCTGAAACCTCGCCGGCCTGCACTTGCTTCAACAGATGCGTCCGCCCCGGCCCGTAAATCCCCGCCAGCCTCAGCACCACGCGCCGGCGCACCGCACTCGCGCGCAGCAGCGCCTCCGTCTCCACCAGCACCGCGGTGCGCTCATCGCGTCCGGTCGCGGGCGAACGTTCGTCCACGCGCACGCCGCCATCCTGCGGATAGACCGAGGTGCTGCTGGTATAAACCAGCGTGTCCACCGCCCCCCGCGCCGCCGCCCAGGTCAAAACCGATTTCATCCCCTCCAGATAACTCCGCCGGTAAGCCGTCGCCCCGCCGCCCCCCGAGCTGACGCAATTCACGGCGAAATCCGCCGCGCCGATTTCGCCGTGCCAGGCCTCGCCCGAGAGTTCGGCTTCCACCGTCGCCACGCCCAGCGCGCGCAGCCCCGCGGCCTTTTCCCCATTCCGCGTGAGGGCCGTGACCCGCAGTCCGCGCTCCACCGCCTGCCGCGCCACCTCACCGCCAATATATCCGCAACCGAATATCACTACGTGTTTTCCGACTAAATTGCCGGTGGCTTCGCCATTCATGTGTGTTCAACTCAAACGATGTCGCCCTTTACAGCAATCCCCGCCGCCGGTTTTACCGCGCAACTGGGGCACCCACCAGATGGCCAAGGCCAGCCGGGTGTTGGGACATTATCAGGAGTTTAGCGGCGCCCAGCCCCGCGATGATATCCTCTCCCCTCGCCACCCTCCCGAACATTTCCTCCCGGATGTGAACGAGACGAGGCCATCCCCAAAACCCCATGTGCGGCATAGCCGGTCTGATCAGTCCGCTTGATTCCCCCGAGGCCCGCACTGCGGCAGTCCGACGGATGTGCGCGGAAATGTTACATCGCGGGCCCGACGATGCGGGGATCGAGTCACTCGGCGATGCGACCCTTGGCATGCGCCGGCTCGCCATCTTCGATCCGGCCAACGGTCACCAGCCGATGGCGACGCCGGACGGACGATTCCACATCGTCTTCAATGGTGCCATCTACAACTTCCGCGCGCTGCGTGACGAGCTCCGCGCCGCGGGTTTTGCGTTCCACACCAATTGTGACACCGAGGTCCTGCTCACCGCCTTTGCCCACTGGGGCGAGGCGGCCCTGGGCCGGCTGCGCGGCATGTTTGCGTTCGCGATCTGGGATCAGCGCGAGCACTCGCTCTTTCTGGCGCGCGACCCGTTCGGCATCAAGCCGCTCTACTACCGTCACCACGATCAGCGGCTCGTTTTCGCCTCCGAAATCAATGCCCTGCTCACCGCCGGCCCCGGGGCGGGCGTAATCGATCCCCATGCGGTCGCCGATTATCTCGGGTGGCTCGCCGTGCCGTCGCCGCGCACGATCTACCGCGACATCTCCAGCCTGCGCCCCGGCGAGTGCGCCACCTTCCGCGCCGGTCGACTCGACGTCCGCACCTATTGGAATTTCCGCACGATCCCCCGGGATATCACCGTCTGCACCTCGGCGCATGAATTCACCCACGAGCTCCGGGCGCGGCTCGACGATAGCATCCGCGCCCACGTCGTGGCGGATGTGCCGGTGGGGGCGTTTCTCTCCGGCGGACTCGACTCCGCGGTCGTCGTCGGGCTGATGACCCAGGCGAGCACCGCCAAACTGCGCACGTTTTCCATCGGCTTCGACGAAGCGGGTTACTCCGAGGCCGACGCCGCGGCCGAAACCGCCCGGCATTTTGGCACGACGCATCACGCCAGCGTGCTGAGCGGCAACCAGGTCGCCGCGGACATTGAGACCTTGCTCGCCACCCTCGACCAGCCGACGGGCGATGGCATTAACACCTACTATGTCAGCCAGGCGGCGCGCGCCGGTGGCGTGACGGTGGCGCTTTCCGGCCTGGGCGGTGACGAACTCTTTGGGGGATATGCTTCCTTTCGCACGATGCCGCGCCTCGCCCAATGGCTGCCCCTGTGGCGGTTGCTCCCCTCTGCCGCGCGCTCGGTCGTCCTCGCGCGGTTGCAGCGCGGCCCCACCCGCGCGCGAAAGCTCGCGGACATCCTCCAGTATGGCCGCAATCTCAATGAACTCGGCGCCTTGCAGCGCAGCGTCTTCTCGGTTGCCCGGCGGCGTTCCCTCCTCAGTCCCGATGTGCTGCAGGCCATCGGCCAGCGCGGGCCGTATCACCCGCAACTGGACGGGTTGGCCGCTGATCTGGAGGGTGCGGGCGGCTTCGACACCATCAGCGCCTGGGAGCTGCGAACCTACATGGCCGACGTGCTCCTGCAGGACAGCGACACCATGAGCATGCACCATTCGCTCGAGCTCCGCGTGCCATTCGTGGACCGCCCGCTGGTCGAGTGGCTTTGGCGCCAGCCGGAAAAATTCAAGCAACCGTCGGGTCACCCCAAGTCCGCGCTCGCTGCCGCCACCGCGGATCTGCTGCCACCCGGCCTCGCTCAGCGCCGGAAGCAGGGCTTCAGCCTGCCCTTCGCCGTGTGGATGCGCCGTGAGTTGCGGCCATTTCTGGAGGAGACTTTCAGCGACGGCAGTATCGATCAAACCGGCCTGTTTGCGCGGGAGCCGGTGCAAAAATTGTGGCGCGATTTTCTCAGCGTCGACGACTCCCGCGCGTGGTCGCGGGTCTGGAGCCTCGCCGTGCTGGTTGCCTTCACCAACCGCCGTACCATCGGCGCCGCCTGTCGCACCGATCCCCGTCCGGCCGCCGTACATCTTAAAACCAGCGATCCCGCGCCGGCCGCGCAGCCCGTCCGCCGCCGCACACAACACGCCACCCTGCTCCTCGCGCCCGAGATCTTCGCCTCCGAGGGCGGGATCCCGCGAATCCTGCAACTTTACCTCAAGGGCTTGTGCGAGCTCGCCGAGCCCGATGGCACCGTCCGGCTGGTGGCCATGAACGATGCCATGCTCGACTCGAGCGACCTGCGCCGCAGCGCCAACGACCGTCTGGACGACTGGGAGGTTTGCCGGCGCAGCAAGGGACGCTTCATCCGGGCCGCGCTCCGGATGAGCAGCGGCTGTGACCGGATCATCTGCGGACATGTCGCCCAGCTGCCCGTGGCGTGGGCGGCCAAGCTCCGCCACCCGCGCCTGAAATACTACCTCGTCGCCCATGGCATCGAGGTCTGGCGACCCTTCACGCTGGCCGAGCGGATCGCGCTGCGGAGGGCGGAGAAAATTTTCTGCGTGAGCGACTTCACCCGCCGCCAGCTGCTGAATCATTGCCCCCTGCCGGAAGGCCGGACCGTCGTGCTGCCCAACGGGCTGGATCCGGCTTTCCCCATCGCGTCGGCTCCCGCGCCCAGCGGCCCACCGGTCATACTCGTCGTGACGCGCTTGACCTATTCCGACCGCTACAAGGGCGTCGATCACTTGATTGAAGCCCTGCCGGCCATTCGCGCCGCCCTGCCGGACACCACGCTCCGCATCGTCGGCCGCGGCGACGACCTGCCCCGTCTCCAGACGCTGCGCAACCGGCTCGGCCTGCGTTCCGCCGTGGAATTCCTCGGTTATGTGAATGACCGGCAGCTGGCCGCGGAACTGGCGGCGTGCACCCTCTTCGCCCTCCCGAGCGAGCGCGAGGGTTTCGGGCTGGTTTTCATCGAGGCCATGGCCAGCGGGAAACCGTGCCTCGGCGCGCGCGCGGGGGGCATTCCGGAGGTCATCACCCCCGACACGGGAGTGCTGGCCGAATATGGCGACGTCCCCGGCATCGCCGCGGCCGCGATCACGGCGCTCCGCCGCCCATGGGACCAGGAGGCGATTCTCGCCCGCGCCCGGCATTTTTCCTATTCGCAATTCAAGTCACGTCTGGCCTCTCTCCTCTCTGCGTGACTCCCCCCGCCGAATCCGCCGACCCGACCGCACCTGAACTGGTGCTCGAGGCGGGCCGCGCCGATGGAAATTACTGGCGCGACCTCTGGCGTTACCGCGAGTTGCTCGGCTTTCTCGCGTGGCGCGACATCCAGGTCCGTTACAAACAAACCGTGCTCGGTGCCGCCTGGGCCCTCCTCCAGCCCGCCATCACGCTGGTCGTATTTACCTTCGTCTTCGGCCGCCTCGCGAAAATGCCCTCCGGCGAAGTGCCCTATCCGCTCCTCGTCATGGCCGGACTGCTGCCGTGGCAGCTCTTCGCCAATGCGCTCTCCAGCGCCAGCGGCAGCCTCGTGAGCAACACGCACCTGATCTCGAAGGTCTACTTCCCGCGCCTCGTCGTCCCGCTTTCCGCCCTCGCCGTCGCGCTGATTGATTTCCTGATTGTCAGCCTGCTCTACCTGGCGCTCTGCGCCTGGTGGAACTTCTGGCCGGACTGGCGCGTGCTGCTGCTCCCGTTGTTCACCCTGCTCGGCCTGCTCGCCGCGCTCGGTGCCGGCCTGTGGCTCACGGCCCTCACGGTCCGCTTCCGCGACTTTCGCTTCATCGTGCCCTTCCTCCTCCAACTGGGCGTGTTTTTGTCCCCGGTCGGCTTCAGTACCAGTACGCTGCCCAACTGGCGGCTCGCCTTCTCGCTCAATCCCATGGTCGCCGTGATCGACGGCTTCCGCTGGTGCCTGTTGCGCGGACAACAGCCGTTCTTTTTGCCCGGCCTGCTAATAGGTGTCGGCGTCACCGCCCTCCTGCTTTTCACGGGCCTCTGGTATTTCCGGCGCACAGAGCGCGGCTTTGCCGACGACATCTGACCATGAGCCAACCGGTTATCACCGTCGTCGGACTCGGCAAGCGATACGTGCTCGCGCACGAGCAACGCTCGGACACTTTGCGCGATACGTTGACGAATGGCGTGCGCGGCATGCTGCGACGCTTCACGCAAGGTAACGACCCGAACAGCGAGGAATTCTGGGCGCTGCGCGATGTAAATTTTTCCATCAACCGCGGCGAAGTCGTTGGAATCATCGGCCGCAACGGCGCCGGTAAGTCCACCCTGCTGAAAGTCCTTTCCCGCATCACCGAGCCCACCACCGGCCGCATCACGCTGCGCGGACGCGTCGCCAGCCTGCTCGAGGTCGGCACCGGGTTTCATCCCGAGCTCTCGGGCCGGGAGAACATTTTTCTCAACGGCGCCATCCTCGGCATGAGCCGCGCGGAGATCCGCGCCAAGTTCGCCGAGATCGTGGCCTTCGCCGAGGTCGAACGCTTCCTCGACACCCCGGTGAAACACTACTCGAGCGGCATGTATGTCCGACTCGCCTTTGCCGTCGCCGCCCACCTCGAGCCCGAGATCCTGATCGTGGACGAGGTGCTTGCCGTCGGCGACGCCGCCTTCCAGAAGAAATGCCTGGGCCGCATGAATGCGATTTCCCGCTCCGGTCGGACCGTGTTATTTGTCAGTCACAACGTCGAGGCGCTCCGCAGCATCTGCCAGAGCGGCATATTGCTGGACGCCGGACGCGTCGTGGCCCGGGGCGACATCCAGGAGGTGATTTCCCGCTACCACCGGCCGCAATCGGAGCTAGCCGTCCAGTTTCCCGCGACCGGCAAACCTTGCATCACGGCAGTCGCAGTCGATGCCCACCGTCTGCAAGCGGGTGACCTCGTCGTGAGCCTGACGTACGAGTCACCGTTCCCGTTGCGCCCGCCGGTGGCCGGATTCATCCTGTCAACCGCTGAGGGGCGGCCGCTCTTCGGCAGCAATATGCGGACTCATCCGCCGGTTTTGCCGCATCCGGAATCAAGTGCCGGCACCTGCATCTGGGAAGTGCCAAACCTCGCCCTGCATTCCGGAAACTACGGCCTGACCGCCTGGCTCGGCGACAAGACGCAGGATTTGGACAGCAAGCCGGAAGCCGTTTCGTTTTCCTTCGTTTCACCCCGACACTACCCCGGCCGGCCGTCGCTCGAGGTGATGGGCCCCGTCGACCTCCCCTGCCGCTGGATCAGCCCCGGCCCCTGATTTCGGTCCATGTCCTCCGACGACTTCCCTTCTCGAACGTCTCCTAGTCCGCAGGGCCCGAGCCGCGGCCTCAGGCAATGGGCGGCAATTTTCCCTTGAAAAGCCACCGCGATCAGGGCCGCCCACCACGCGAACCGTCCGGGCCCCGTTTATGAACTCCCCGCCTGCTCCATCCGTGGGCAAGGTGACTTTGCATTCGAGCCGGTATCTTGCGTTGGGACTTGGCGTGCTGGTACTCGCCGCCCTTGCGCTGCGCCTGCAGGGATTGAATCACTCACTGTCCGTCGATGAGGCATGGGCCGCGGCCATGCTCACCTCCCCGGATTTCTGGCAGGTCGCGAAAACTGATGTCCATCCTCCGCTTTACTGCTTCCTGCTCCGCGAGGCGCAGCATCTCACGACCTCATTTGCCGGGCTGAGATTGTTTTCCGTCGGTTGGGGCTTGGGGCTCGTGGCGCTGGCCATTGGCTCTTTCCGCAAAATGCCGGCCGGCGCCGTGGCTGCGGCGTCCCTCGTCGCGCTGCTGCCGGGTTTCGTGATCTTTTCCCAGCAACTCCGTTCCTATTCGCTGTTGTTTCTCCTGCTGGGCATCGCGCTCGCGGCCACAGTCAGGATTTTTTCCCAACCAACGGATGCCCGTTCCCGCCTCCTGCTCAGCCTCGTGCTCACAGCGGCCGCCGCCACTCATCTGATCGCGGCCTTCTTTCTCATCGCCCTCGCGCCATTGTTACTCTGGCCCGCGCGCAAAGGCGCGCTCCGCGCCTGGGTTTCCGCCCTCCTCCCCTTGGTTCCTCCCGGCCTGCTAGCCCTGTGGTTCAGGTTCTATTTCATCACCCAACCCGGCGATCTCACGGGCGGTTGGTGGATATCTCTTGAGCCTGGACCGATTTTCGATGCCTTGCGCGAAGCCTTTGGCTGGAACGAAATCCAATGGCTCGCCGATGCCACCGGCCGCCATGCGCCGGGCGACGGCTGGCCCGTTTTCGTGGTGGCGCTGGCGGCCGCACTGCTGGCCCTCGGGACGGCTTGGCGCCGCCGGCAACATGACCCGCTGGTCTGGCTGCTGCTCATCTCGGCCCTCATTTATTTCACGACTGTCATCACCTATTCCTGCCTGTTCGAGCATGTGGTCATGGGACGTACCTTGCTGCCGGGCTTGTTGCCTCTGATGGCTGGGCTGCCCCGGGGCATCGGCTCGCATCCGGTCGGCTGGCGCCGCAGTTGTCCTCTATGGCACTATGGCTGCAATCCCGGTGGCCCGACGCGCCACCAATCCCGACGCCGGCCTGCGCGGACTGGCCGCCGCCGCCACCGCGCTCTGCCGTTCGGGCGATCTCGTCGTGCCTTTCCGCGCCATGGACTTCGGTTTGTCCGTCTATCACTGCCCTACCGGGCAAACCGGCATGCTGTACTTCGACCAAACCAAGCCTGCCGAACCGCAGTTGAAAGCATTGCGAGATCGCCTCGCTGGTCTGGACCCCAGCCGCAGGGTGCTGGTGGTCTTCCGCGATGACTTTTATCATCAGAAATTCCTGAAGGTGTTCGACCAAGCTCTCGCAGAAATTACCCGCCCGGGCCGAACTCCCCGGGTAGCTTGGCAGGAAAAAGACCTGACCCTGATCGTGGTCGAACGGGCGGGCGGTGTCGAAATCTCTCCCTGATCGCTCGTTGCTACTTTAACCTCTCCGCCGTCGCGGTCGGCGTATTCGCGGCTCGTTTGTCCTCTTTGCCCAAAATAACCCCATCCACCGGCCGCGCTCCGGCAAACGCACGCTTGGCGCAATGGCCTTGCTTCGCCTACACTCCCGCTTCCGACCCTCCTGATTTTCCGATGATCACTCAACTCGGCACCGTTTTGCGCAATCTTCGCCACCGCACCCTCGTCGCCTTTCTGCGTTTCCGCGGGATCGAGTTTGGTCCGGACACCATGATTGATCCCGGTTGCCGGGTGCAGCGCGGCGCTGCCCGCGACCAGGTCGGCCGGATCGCCTCGGGGCCGCAACTGCGCGTCAGCCAGGGTGTCATCCTCAACGCCCATGGCGGTTCCATCGTCCTCGGCACGCGGGTCTATCTCGGGCCCTACTCCGTGATCTATGGCCACGGCGGCGTGACCATCGGCGACAACTGCCTGATCGCGATGCACTGCTCGATCCTGTCCTCGAATCACACCGTCTCGCCCCCCGGCACGCCGATCAACTCGCAACCCGACGTCCTGCTGTCGACGAAGATCGGCGCCGATGTCTGGCTCGGGGCCAACGTGACCGTGATCGGCGGCGTGACCATCGGGGACGGCTGCATCGTCGGTGCCGGTTCCGTGGTGACCGGTGACCTGCCGCCCAACTCCATCGCGGTCGGCGTTCCCGCCCGCGTCATTCGCGAACGGCAGTGACCGCCGCTGTCATGACACCCGCGCGGTCCGACCGATTCCTCACTTGGTGGTGGCGGCGGCGCTGGCGCGGATTTCACACGTTGCGCCGGCTGCACGGCGGGCGGCACCTCCACTTCCGCACGCCCTATGGCAGCGGCTTCTCTCTCGATCCGGTGGCTTACATCGATGGCATCGTGCTCCGCGAGGGTTACTACGAGTCAGAGGTTTTCGAGGCGCTGCGGCCGTTCCTCGGCCCAGGCGCCGTGTTCTGGGACATTGGTGGAAACTTCGGCCTGCACTCCGTCACGGCCAAACTGCTCTCACCCGCCACGGAGGTCTTCACGTTTGAACCCAACCCCGCGATGGTGAGCGCGATCGCGTCCAACGCCCGGCTCAACGCCGCCACCGTCAACGTCCTGTCGGTCGCCCTCGCCGATTCGGGCGGCCCGCGAATTTTTCACGTCAACGACCAGGGCAACGCCGGCATGTCCACGCTCCACGCGTGGGAGGGCGGCCACTACGACCGGCAGATCACCGTCGAATGCGCCCGGGGCGACGAACTCGTCACCTCCGGCCGCCTGCCCTCGCCCACCGTCATCAAGCTCGATGTCGAGGGCGGCGAGGCCGCCGTGCTCGCCGGGCTCGGCCCGCTGCTGAAACGCCCGGAGTTGCGCGCAATCGTGTTCGAAGCCACGACCGGGCTCGCGTCGGCCCCTGACACGGATCCCATCGCCGGCCCATTGCGCGCCGCGGGCTTTCGCTTTGCGCCCCTCGTGCGTCGCGAGCACAGCACCCACCCGCTTGACAACTATCTCGCCACGCGCGCGCCCTGACCGATGGAGCTCTCCGTCATTATTCCCTCTCACAACCCCAATCCTGAAAGGTTGCGGCGGACGCTGGCTGGCTTGCGCGCCCAGACCTTGCCCCAGGACCGTTGGCAAATCCTCCTCGTCAACAACGCTTCGACGACCTTTCCCGAGGCGGATTTCCTCACCGGGAACGCGCCCGCGAATTTCGTACTCGTGCACGAAACGAAGCCCGGTCTCACCGCGGCCCGACGTTGTGGGTTCAATCTGGCCCGCGGTGCGGTAGCGGTGCTGGTGGACGATGATAACGTGCTGGCCCCGGACTATCTCGATCGGGTTCTCGACGTTTTCGCCCGCCAGCCGAAAGTCGGCGTCGTCGGCGGTCGATCTCTCCCGGAATTCGAGCGCGAGCCCGCGGGCTGGGAGCGTGAGTTCCTTCCCCTGCTCGCGCTGCGCGACCTGGGGCCGGCCGAAATCATCTCGCACGGCCTGCGCGCGGCCGATGGCTCCCGCAACGAATATCCCCTTTTCGCCCCTCTCGGCGCGGGAATGGCTATCCGCCGTGAAGCGTGGACCGCTTGGCTCGACGCCCTGCAGACCCCCGGAACGGTCTTGAGCGACCGCCGCGGATCCGAACTCACGTCCGCTGGGGACAACGATATCGTGCTCTGCGCGATGCGCGCCGGCTGGGAGGCCGGTTACTTTCCGGAGCTGAGCCTCGTGCATCTCATCCCCGCGGGGCGACTCGACGCCGACTATCTCGCCCGGCTCAACCGCGGGATCCAAAAATCGTGGATGCAGGTTCTTAGCCGCCACGACGCTAATCCCTGGCCACCGCTCACGCCGTTGGGTGCCAACCTGCGCCAAGCCAAGGCCTGGTTCACCGCGCGCGCCTGGAGTTCCGCCGCCGCGGAAATCCGCTGGCAGGGCGCCTGCGGGCATTTCGACGGGCGCGTCGCTTGTTACCCGCACCTGCCATGACTCCCGGCCAATTCCTGCTCAAGTTCTACCATCAGCCTTTCGGCGAGCTGCGTGATTCGCTGCGCAACGGCGGACCTTGGCAGGAACGCCGCACCGAACGGGGACGGGCCGAAATGGAAGCCGCCGCCTCTACTCTGCCGCTGCTCCCCGCCGCTCCCGGTGCGCCGCTCGAACTGCACCTGCTGACGGGTCGGAGCTTTTGGTACCAGACGGTTTTCTGCCTCTGGACCCTTGGCCGCCAAGCCCTGCGTCCGCTGTGCCCCGTCATCTACGATGACGGAACGCTCACGGAGGACTTTCGCGCGCCCCTCGCCCGGCTGTTTCCGGCGGCGCGCTTCGTAGACCGTGCTGAAACCGTCAGGCGGTTGGACGAATTCCTGCCGGCTGACCGCTTCCCGGCCTTGCGCGAGCGGTGGCTGAATTATCCCAACCTCCGCAAGCTCACCGACCCGCACCTGGGCTCGACCGGCTGGAAGCTCGTGCTCGATTCCGACCTCCTTTTCTTTCGCCGGCCCGAATTCCTGCTCCACTGGCTCGATGCCCCGGACCGTCCGCTGCACGCGGTGGATTGTGAAACATCCTACGGCTACACTCGCCCCCTGATGAACGAACTCGCCGGAGCACCGGTGGCGGAACTCGTGAATGTCGGCCTCACCGGACTGAACAGCAGCGAACTCGACTGGGAGCAACTCGAGCATTGGTGCGCCACCCTCATCGCCCGCGAGCGCACGAGCTATTACCTGGAGCAGGCCCTCATCGCCATGTGGGTCGCGGGCCGGACTTGCGCCATCGCTCCCGCCACAGACTACGTCACGCGGCCCTTGGTCCCCGAGGCCCACGCCTGCGGTGCCGTCATGCATCACTACGTCGCAGAGTCCAAGCGCTGGTATTTCCAAGAGAACTGGCGCCGCGTCCTGCGACCGTGCCCATGAAGCGGTTTCAATTGATTCTTCCCTGGACCCTCGTGTTGCTGCTGGCTGGCTGGTCGGCCTATGGAATCTGGCCCGTGACACCCTTGGAAGGTGACGAGCAGGGCGTGCTCTTCGGAGTGGCGGGGATGCTGCAGCACGACGCCTTGTTGCTGCAAATGCGCTACACCTACGAACTGCAGCCGGGATACTACCAGCTGCTGGTCGGATTGGTGCGATTGACCGGCCTGTCACCTCAGGCCCTGTTCGCCCTCACGACCGTGGTCGGTGCAGCGGGCTTCGCCCTCGCTGGCGCGCGGCTGTTGCAACTCCTGCTGGCCTGGCCGTTGGGGTGGACGCTATTTGCGATGCTTTGGTGCCAGGAAGTCACGGCAGCTGCATGCTACCTGAACACCAGCGCGCTCGCCGGCTGTCTCGCGATCTGCGCGGTGCTTCTCGTGTGGCGGCCCGAGCGCTCGGCGTGGGGGTGGGCCGGCGTGATCCTCGCCCTCGCCGGCTGGTTGCGGGCCGACAGTCTGCTCGTCGCGCCGGCCTGCCTCGGCGTGGCGTTTTGGCGCGAACAGCGCTGGAAACCCGCGCTCCGCCAAACCGCCGGCATTGCCTCGTGCTCCGCGCTGTTGTTCCTCGGCCTCTATGCCCTCAGTGGCACCTCGGCTCTGAACTCTCTCCGCACTTACGAGGAGCGCGGCTTCCTGCTCAGCGGCTGGCGACGGTTCGCGGAAACCATTCCCCAACTGCTTTCGCCGGCGCTCGCGCTCGCCGCGCTCGCCGGACTCGGGTTGCTGTTCACCCCGCGGCGGCGGTTGCTCGGGTGGGTGTTTGTCGGCGGAGTCACCGCCAGCCTCCTCGCCCACGGCACCGACCTGACCACGCCCAAATATTTCTATTACATGGTTCCGTTTCTCCTCATCCCGGCGTTGGCGCTGGCCGACCAGCTTGTCCGCGTGAGCCGGGCATGGAACGTCGCACCCAGGCGTGCCGCCGTCGCGGGCGCCGTGGCTTTGCTGCTGACGGACAGCCTGCTCGGGCTCCGCACGCTCACACCCGCGCAGCGTTTTTTTCGGGCCGAACCCACCCTGGCCTCGCTGGCCAAACTGACCTGGCAGGGCAAGTCGCTCGCCCTGGTGCTCGGTCTTGGAGAGTTGATCATCAATGCGGATGGCTTCCGCGTGCGCACCGGCCAGGCGTTCGCGCCGTTGGTTTGGCACCGGGAAAAACAGCGTGTGCAGGCGGATCTCACCATGATTCGGTCCTGGTTGGCGGCCGGCAAACCCGAGCAGACCTTCTACTGGGCCAACTGGTTGCCCGCCCAACTCGCGAAACGGGAATTGCTGGCCCAAGGTTATCGTCCGCCGGAGCGGCATTCCGAAGACAAAGCCGCGCCCGCCCGGGAAGACTGGCGGCGCGAGGGGCAGGTCGTGTATCTCCGTTACCTCGGCTATGCCGGTACGACGTATCAGCCCGCGGGCCCCGCGCCAGCGAGCATCACTGGACCCGACACCTACTTCATTGGGGACTGCGCCAACTGGCCGCTCACAGAACTCGCCGACGGCCGCTCCTGGCATTTGCTTTCCTCCGTGCCGGAAGGGCTCGTGACCTTGTATCAACGCCGTTGAACTTCGCCGTGACCCCGCTCGTCTCCATTCTCATCCCCTGCTACAACGCCGCGCCTTGGCTGGCCACGACGCTGGAGTCGGCGCTGGCGCAGACTTCGGCCAGCAAGGAAATCATCGTGGTGGACGACGGTTCCACCGACGGCAGCCTCGCCCTCGCCCGGACCTTCGCCGACCGCGGTGTGCGGGTGATAGCCCAGCCTAACGCCGGGGCCAGCGCCGCCCGCAACCGCGCCCTCCGCGAGGCCCGCGGGGATTATTTTCAATTCCTAGACGCCGATGACTTGCTCGCCCCCGGCAAGCTCGCCGCGCAACTCGCGCTCCTGGCGCAGCGGCCGGCGGACAATGTGGCCTCATGCGCGTGGGGCCGTTTCACCACGGATGCCGCCACCGCGCGCTGGGTGGACGAGGCCGTCTTTTGTGACTTCGTCCCGCTTGATTTTCTGGTGCTGGCCGGCGAGACGGGCGCCATGATGCATCCCTCCGCCTGGCTGGTCCCGCGCGCCGTCGCCGTCCGGGCCGGCGCCTGGGACGAAAGGCTCTCGCTCAATGACGACGGCGAATATTTCTCCCGCGTCGCGCTAGCCAGCACCGGCCTCGCCTTCTGTCCCGCTCCCGAGGCCCGCAGCTATTATCGCTCCGGCCTGCCCGGCAGCCTCAGCCAGCAACGCGGCAGCCGCGCCCGGGAATCCCAGTTCCGCTCCCTCGAGTTGATCACCGACCGCGTGCTGACGATCGAAGACTCGCCTCGCACGCGCAGGGCCTGCGCCGGCTACTGGCGGCGGTATGTGCACGATTTTTATCCGGCACCCGCCCGCCTGATTCGCCTTGCCGGGACGGAAGTCCGTCGGATGGGCGGAACCGTGGGCCGGCCGCCGATGGGCGGAAAAACCGCCGCCCTCGCCCGCTTGCTGGGTTGGAAAATCGTCTGGCGCCTGAAATACCTGCTGCACCGATGAGCGGCAAACGAATCCTCATTCTGAGCGCCTCGCACCTCTGTCGGAATCCACGCGTGGTAAAGGAGGCCACCACCCTCGGCGCCAATCGCTACGATGTCACCGTGATGTCCGTCTCCACGCAGGAGCGCTTCGAGCGCATGGATCTCGACCTCATGCGCAGACTTCCCTTCCGCCGCGTCGTGCTGGACTACCGCGCCACCACGCCGGGCGCCCGGATGGCGAACTTCGTCCAGCGCAGCGCCACTTGGGGCGCCCGACTCCTCTGCCGCACGCTGCAGATCGAGACGGCCCAATCCCTCGGCCCCGCCGGAGCGCTCCTGCGCTTCGCCCGCGCGTTTCCGGCCGACCTCACCATCGCCCACACGGAAATCCCCCTGTGGATCGCCCAGTCCCTGCTTCACGACGGCCGCCGCGTCGCGGTGGACATGGAGGACTGGTATTCCCAGGACCTGCTCTTCGCCGACCGCCGCAGCCGGCCGCTGCATCTGCTGCGCTCGGTTGAAACCCTGGTCCTCCGGCACGCGGCCTACGCCTCTGCCACGTCCGACCCCATGGCCGCCGCCCTAGCCGAGACCTACCAGTGTCCGCGACCCATCGTGTTGCCAAACACCTTTCCCTTGCAGCCGCGCTCGCGCGTAGACCAACCGATCGGCCTGGCGCCGCCCGCGTTCATCTGGTTTTCACAGACCGTCGGACCCGGGCGCGGACTCGAACTCTTTCTCTCGGCCTGGGCCCAAACCCGCCAGCCCAGCCGCGTTCACCTCCTCGGCGACGTTCGTCCCGAGTACCGGGAGCACCTCCTTGCCCGCCTGCCCACCGCCCGCCGCGCCGACGTGAGTTTCACCCCGCTGGTGACCCCGGACGAACTCCCGTCCAAGCTCGCCGAGTATGACTTGGGCCTCGCCTTGGAACCCCACTGGCCGCGCAACCGCGACGTCACAATTTCCAACAAGATCTTCCAATACATGAACGCCGGGCTCGCCGTGATCGCCACTGACACGGCTGGCCAGAGCGAGGTGATGCACGCGGCCCCCGATTGCGGGCTCCTCATCCAAGCCCATGAGTCCACCCGGGTTGCCCGGCAGCTCGACGAACTGCTGGGTCACCGCGAGCGCCTGCGCGCCTGCCAGGTCGCCGCCCGCACCGCCGCCGTCATGCAATTCAACTGGGCCCACGCCGCTCCCCGGCTCCTCGCGGCTGTGGACCGCGCCCTCTCCCTCCCGGCTATCCGGCCGGTGGATTTCCCATGACCCGCCGGCTCATCCTCGTCTCCACCCTGGCCGGAATGGCCCTCGGCTGGCTCTCCCGCCGGCGCGTGAAGGCCGCGGCACGCGCTTTCGCGATCCGGCTGTGCCGGACTGCCCTCGCGTGCATCAGCCGTCCCTACCGGCTGCGCCCCGACCCGTGCATCGTCTTCGCCCCACATCCGGACGACGAAACCCTCGGCTGCGGTGCGCTGATTGCCCGCAAGCGCAACGAGGGTCTCCCGGTGCACGTCATCTTCATCACCGACGGCAGTGCATCGCACCTCGGCCACCCGCTGCTGTCCCCCGACTTGGTCGCCGTCGTCCGTCGGCGCGAAGCTCTCGCCGCCCTCGCCATCCTCGGGGTGGAGTCCTGCGCCATTCATTTTCTCGACGAGGCCGACGGCTCCCTCAACCACCTGGCGGCCGAGCGACAAACCGGGCTCGTATCCCGATTGGCGGGATTGATCGCCGCGATCCAACCCGGCGAAATCTTCCTGCCCTGCTGCCCCGACGGCAGCAGCGAGCACGACGCGGCCTTCGGGTTTGTCGGCGCCGCCCTCGCCCAGGCCGGAGGCCGGCCCGACATCTGGCAGTATCCCGTCTGGTCGTGGTGGAATCCCGGATTGCTGGTGGAGCGTTTGATTTTCAATCGTGGCTACTGCGTGCAACCCGCGGAAGACTACCACCTCATCAAGACCCGCGCCCTCAACCGCTACCGCTCCCAACTCGAGCCCACTCCCCCGTGGCCCGATCCCGCCCTGCCACCGGGTCTGGTGCGCAGTTGCAACTCCGGTCAGGAATTCTTTTTCCGCTACATTCCCCCGGGGCCCGGCAGCGATCCCGCCTGCACCCCGGTCATCTGAAATTCCCCATGCGCCGTGTCCTGATTATCAGTCCGCATTTCCCGCCCACCAACGCGCCCGATCACCAGCGGGTGAGGATGAGCCTGCCGTATTTTAAGGAAAACGGCTGGGAGGCCGTCGTGCTCGCGGTGGAAGCCAGTGCCGCCGCGGCGCCCGTGGATCCGCTGCTCGCGACGACCGTGCCCCGCGACGTCTCCGTGCATCGGGTGGGCGCCTTGCCTGCGTCGCTCACGCGCCTCGCGGGCCTGGGCAGCGTGGCCTACCGGGCGTGGTTCCAGCTCAAGTCCGCCGGCGACCGCCTCCTCCGCGAGGGCGGGTTCGATCTCGTCTACTTTTCCACCACCCAGTTCGTCGCCACCGTGCTCGGCCGGCGCTGGCAGAAGAAATTCGGCGTGCCCTTCGTGGTGGATATCCAGGATCCCTGGCGCACCGACTACTACGAGCGTCCCGGCGCACCCCCTCCGCCCGGCGGCTGGAAATACCGCTTCGCTCGCGCGCAGGCCGCCCGACTCGAGGAGCGTTCCTGGCGCAGCGCTGCGGGCTTTGTTAGCGTCAGCGAGGATTATCTGTCCCAACTCCGCGCCCGCTACCCTTGGTTCGGCACCAAGCCGGCGGCGTTCATTCCCTTCGGCGCACCCGAGGCTGATTTCGAACTGGCGCGCACGCATCCCGAGTGGGCCCCCGCCTTTGTCCGCGAACCCGGCGCGGTGCATCTCGTGAGCGTCGGCGCCGTCGGCCCGATCATGCGCACCGCTCTCGAGTGCCTGTTCGCCGGGGTCCGCAACCTCCGGGCCATCGCGCCCCGCGACGCCGCCTGCCTGCGCCTGCACTTCATCGGCACCAGCTACGCCGGCCCGCGCGCCGAGCCTTCCGTCCTCCCGGTCGCCCAGGCCTGCGGGGTCGCCGAGCTGGTGCGCGAGGTGACCGGTCGCGTCGGCTATTTCACCGCCATCTCCACGCTACTCGCGGCCGACGCCGTGGTCATCCCCGGCTCCGACGACCCCGCCTACAATCCGTCGAAGATCGCCGGCAGTTTCCTCGCCGGAAAACCTACGCTCGCGCTCACCCCCGCCGGCTCCGCGCTGGACCGCATGGTCAGCGAACTCGGCTTCGCCACGGTCGCCCGCTGGCCCGCGCCCGACGGGGTGGCCGGCGTCACGGAATTTCTGCGCCAGCAACTCGCGCAGCCGCGGGCCGCCTCCACCGCATTGCCCAACTGGAAACTCTTCGCCGCCACGCACACCGCCCGCACCCGCACCCGCCAGCAGTGCGAGCTCTTTGCGCAGGCGCTGGCCACCCGACCATGAATGCTTCGGCGCGTCCCCGCCCGCTCGACCGCTACACGCAGATCGGCGACCTGGCCGTCAGCGTGCGGTGGATGATCCAACGGGCCCTGGTGCCCGCGGCCATCGTGCTCGCCGCGGAAACCGGCTATCTGTTCTTTACCGGCAGCCGGGGCACGACCGCCTTTGCGCTGGTCGCCGCCGGTACGCTGCTGGTGCTCGGCCTGTGGCGGGGCAAGGGCATCGGGTTGCCCGTCGTGCCCCTCCTCGCCGTCCAAAACCTCGTGGTTTACGGCCTGCCCATTGTCATCGGGCATAAGGTGCTGGCCAACTATCCTGAAAGTTACACCACCCAGGCCGGGCTCGAGGTCCTGCTTTTCAGCGTCAGCCTCATCGGGGCCTGGCGCGTCAGCATGCTCTTTTCCCACCCTGCGTCACCCCGATCCTATGCCTTGCAGGGCTTCAACCAGGAAGGCGCCGCGAAGCTCAAGCGGATCGGCTTCAGCCTGATCCTCGCCTCGACGGGCTACCTGCTGCTGGAGAGCCTGCGACTCCTCGATGCGCTCTATGCGGCGTTGCCGGAAGGCACCTATCCCCTGGTGTTGACGCTGGTCTCGGCTGCGGGCGCCTGTGGGTTTTTCCTGGTCGCGATGTTTGTCGGCGCCGGCGTCGTGTCCCCCGCGGGGCTCGTTTTGTTTTGGATGCTCCTTGCCGGCAATTGCTTCATCAGCGCCTCGGGCTTCCTGCTTTCGGCCACCACCGCGTTGCTCGCCTCGGTCACGATCGGGCTGTTCTGGAGTGCGGGCCGGATGCCGTGGCGCTACCTGACCGTGGTGATCGCGCTGCTGGCATTCCTGAATCTCGGCAAGTTCACGATGCGCGAGCAGTACTGGACCCAGGACGGCGAGCAGGCGCCGCAGTTCTCCCTCGCGCAAATGCCGCAGCACTACGGCGAGTGGGTCCAGGCCAGCCTCGACGCCATCGGGCCGGACAGTTCCCACCACTCGCTCATGGACGATCCCGCCGCCCATCCCAAGGGCCAGAGTCTCCTCGAGCGCGTCAACAACCTGCAGAACCTCCTGTTTGTGATCGATGCGGTGGAAGGCTCCCACATCGCACCGCTCCACGGCCAAACCTACGCGCTGATCCCGCCCCTGCTCATACCGCGCATCTTCTGGCCCGACAAGCCCCGCTCCCATGAGGGCCAGGTGCGGCTCAATGTGCACTTCGGCCGCCAGGAACTGGACTCGACCTTCCAAACCTACATCGCCTGGGGATTGCTGCCTGAAGCCTATGGGAATTTCGGCGCGGTGGGTGGCGCGATCGTGCTCGGCGCTTTCCTCGGCTTGCTGTTCGCGTGGGTCGAAAACTTCACCGCCCGCAAACTCCTCCTCTCCCTCGAGGGTTTCATCGCGTTTACCGTGCTCCTCGACATGGCGGGCTCCTTCGAAATGGTCGCCAGCGTCCTCGTCACGACCGTCTTTCAATCCGTGGTCCTCCTCGCCGTCGTCAGCATACCCTTTGTTGAGCGGATGACCCTCCAGCGCCCAGACGCCAAACCGGCCAGACCCGCCTGACCGCCATGTCCCGCCGCCTCGCCGTGGTGCTCTCGCACCCCAACCAGTATTACAGCCCGTGGTTTCGCTGGCTGCGGACGCACACCGACTTGGAATTCCGCGTGTTTTACCTCTGGAACGCGGGCGTGACCGCGCACGTTGACCCGGAATTCCAGACGTCCGTCAAATGGGACGTCGACCTGCTCAGCGGCTACGAATCGGAGTTCGTACCCAACACCGCGAGCCGTCCCGGCACCGATCATTTCCGCGGGCTGCGCAATCCCGCGCTCATCACCCGCCTCGCCGCGTGGCGGCCCGACGCCGTACTCCTCTTCGGCTACGCCTACGCCAGCCACCTGCGCGTCATTTATTGGGCCCGCCGGCACCACGTGCCGCTGCTCTTCCGCGGTGATTCCCATTTCCTCGGCCGTCCCGCGCCTGGTTGGGCCCGGGCATTCCTGTTGAAGCGACTCTATTCCCAATTCGCCGCCGTCACGTACGTGGGCCAAGCCAACCGCGATTACTTCATCACGCTGGGCGTCCCGCCGGAACAACTGTTCTTTGCCCCGCACGCCGTGAACCAGGAACTCTTCGACCCTACCCTCCCCGGGCACGTCGCCGCCGCGCGAGTCCTTCGCGACCAACTCGGACTCACCGCCACGACGCGGGTCGCCCTCTTCGCCGGTAAATTCCTTCCCGCCAAGCAGCCCGTCGAGCTCCTCGAGGCCTTTCTCGCGCTTAACCTGCCCCACACCGCCCTCGTACTCGCCGGCGACGGCCCTGAAAACGTCGCGCTGAAGGAGCGCGCCCGGTCCGCGCCCACCGGACGCGTGCACTTCCTGCCGTTTGCCAACCAGAGCGAGATGCCCGCGCGTTACCTCCTGGCCGATGTTTTTGTTCTGCCTTCGCTGGGGCTCTATGAAACGTGGGGACTCGCCGTCAACGAGGCCATGCACATGGGCCTGCCGTGCCTCGTGAGCGACCGCGTCGGCTGCCAGCGGGATCTCGTCAACGACGCCGACACCGGCTGGGTCTTCCCCGCCGACAACCCCGCGCAGTTGCGCGACAAACTATCCGTCGCACTCACCGCGGATCTGGCGCCTTTCAAGGCCCGCGTCGCGACCCGCATCGCTGGCTACACCTACGCCCAAACCAGCGCTGGCCTGCTCGCCGCCCTTGCGAGTCTGCCGCCCGCCCGTTCATGAAGATCACCGTCGTCATGGGATTCTTCCTGCCCGTGCCACCGGCGGCAGGCGGCGCCACGGAAAAATCCTGGCATGAGCTCGCCCTCGAGTTCGCCCGGCGTGGACATGAGGTCACGGTGATTTCCCGCCAATGGCCCGGCTGGCCGGAGCGCGAGACCCGCGATGGCGTGAACCACATCCGTCTCCGCGGCTACGATCACACCCAGCGGCTCGTTAAGAATCTCTGGCTCGATTTCCGGTGGAGCTTTCGCGTCTGGCGCAACCTGCCGAAAGCCGATGTCACCGTCGTCAACTGCATCGCCCTGCCCGTGTGGTTGGGCTGGCTGCGCGGCTCCGCCGGCAGCCTGGTGGTGATGCCGGGTCGCATGCCCAAGGGACAGTACCGGCTCTATCGCCGCCTCGACCGTGTCCTCGCCGTCAGCTCGCCGGTCCGCGACGCTGTGCTCGCCGAAAATCCGCAGCTCGCCGGCTGCCTCAAAATCCTCGGCTATCCGATCCGATGGTCCGAACTGGCCCAGCCGGGCGTCGCGCCCGCCCCCGGCACGCCTGTAACCCTCGGCTATATCGGGCGGCTCCACCGCGAGAAGGGACTCGACCTGATGGTCAATGCACTCGCTCAACTCGCAAAACTGGCTGGCCTGCCCCCGTGGCGCATCGTCCTGTGCGGTCCCTCCGACATCAAACACGGCGGTTCGGGCGCAGACTACGCGCACCATTTGGAACAAGCTCTCGGCACTTCGCTGCCCGGTAAAAACTTCGAGATCCTGCCCGCCGAATTCGCCCCCGGGGCACTCGCCGCGATTTATCGTCGGCTCGATATTTTCTGCTATCCGAGCCTCGCGACGCAGGGTGAGACATTCGGCGTCGCCGTGGTCGAGGCGATGGCCGCCGGCGCCGTGCCAGTCGTTTCCGATCTCCCGTGCTTCAGGGACTTTGTCCGCTCCGGCGAAAACGCAGAAGTCTTCAATCACACCGCGGCCGACGCGACCACGCGCCTAACCGGCGCCCTCGCCCGCCTGCTCACAGATCCGGCGCGGCGCGAACGGCTCGCATCGTCCGCCCGCCAGGATGCCCAAGCCTATGATTTCCCCGCTTTTGCCGACCGGCTGCTGGCGGACTTTTCGACGTTGAAGTAACCACCGTGCGCCGCTCTTACTCCGTCTGATCCATGGCAGCAGAAGCCCCCTCCCTCGGACAGCACTGCCGCATGCCCAACCCGCGCCACGAGCCCGCATGACTGAGGTGCCGCCCGCCCGGAATTTCAACCTCGACGCCGTCCGCGCCGCCGCGATCACGATGGTCGTGCTCGCCCACGTGGCGGTGATGAGCCCGGGGCGCCATCCGCTCGCCCTCACCCTGGCGTGGATCGGACAGTTCGGGGTCGATTTGTTTTTCGTGCTCAGCGGCTGGTTGATCGGTGGGCTCTTCTGGCGGGAGTGGCGGCAAACGGGCACCGTCCGCTGGCCGCATTTTTTCCTCCGCCGCGCATTCCGCACCGTTCCGCCCTATCTCGTCGCGCTGCCCATTGCCTGGCTCGCCGTCCGGCTGTTTGCCCCGGAACGCGCGGAATTTAGTGCCGGTTACCTGCTCTTCCTGCAGAACTACTACGCAAAAATCCCATTTTTCGCGGTCAGCTGGTCGCTCTGCATAGAGGAGCATTTTTATTTGGTCCTGCCCGTCCTCGTTCTCTTCGTCCTGCGCTTCCGACTGGGCCTGACTCCGCTCTTCACCGCCCTCGTGCTGCTCTCGCCGCTGTGCCGGACCTTTCTGGAAAGCACGCCCACCATCGATGAGTTCAACCGCAGCGTGCTCGCGACGCATCTCCGACTCGAGGGCCTGATCCTCGGATTCTGGGCCGCCTACCTCCACGCCTGCCGGCCGGCGATCTGGGCCCGGCTCTCGCGCTGGTTTCCCCGGTTGATCTGGCCCGCCCTCCTCTTCCTCGCGCTCTCTCCGCTCATCCCCGGCCGCCTGTTTTATGAATGGGGCCTCACCATCGTGGCCGTCGCCTTTGTCATTGTGGTGGGTTTCGCCGCCCATTCGGTCGCCTGGCGCTTGCCCGCACCTGCGACCATCCGCCGGATCGCCAGAATGTCTTACAGCATCTATCTCACCCACAGCCTCGTGATTCACGCCGCCCGGATTTGCGCCTTCCACGACGAGGGTTGGGCCGAGTGGATCTACTGGCCGTTGGTGCTGACGGGCATTTTGGCCGCTGGTTATGGCTTCTCTGTGCTGGTGGAAAGGACCACCCTGCAGCTCCGCGAACGCCTCCTCCCGGCCACCGCCTGACCTCTTCCGCCGAGATGCGCATCACCCATATCATACCGAGTTTGGAAGCACGCCATGGCGGGCCGAGCAGTTCCGTGCCCGCTCTTGCCGCGGCCTGCGCGGCCAACGGCCACGAGGTCAAGTTGCTCTCAACGAGTCCCGGCCCCGGCTCATCCGTCACCGTTGGCACCCTGACCACCACCACGTTTCACCGCGACTGGCCGCGGAAGATCTGTCCGTCCGCCGGCCTGCGCGACGCCCTCGCCCGGACCAACGCCGAGATCATCCACCATCACTCGCTCTGGCTGCGCACGCTGCACTACGCGCACCAGGCCGCCACGCGCCGTGGGAAACTGGTGATCTCACCCCGCGGCATGATAAGCTCCTGGGCGTGGAATCACCACCGCCTGCGGAAACGGCTCGCCAGCGCCTTCATCCATCCCGGCGCCATGGCCGCCGCCGCAGGTTGGCATGCGACCAGCGTTGAGGAGGCCGACGATATCCGCCGGCTCGGCTTCAAACAGCCCGTGTGCGTCGCGCCTAACGGCGTCCGCCTGCCGGCCCCTGAAAGCATTATGGCCGCCCGCGCCGTCTGGCGGGAACGCTGCCCGGCAATCGGCCAGCGTCCGGTCGCGCTCTTCTACTCCCGTTTCCACCGCAAGAAGCGCCTGCGCGAGCTCTTCCTCCTCTGGCTCGCCGCGCCGCGCGCCGATTGGTTCCTCCTCATTGTCGGCGTCCCCGAGGAATACTCCGTCGCCGAGATCCAAAGCTGGATCACCGCCGCTCGGGCCGCGGACCGCGTCGCGGTATTCGATGGCACCGGCCTCCCCGCACCGTACGCGGTGGCCTCGCTTTTTCTCCTGCCATCCCACTCGGAAAATTTCGCCCTGGTCATCGCCGAGGCCATGGCCGCCGGTGTCCCCGCACTCGTGACCGACACCACGCCCTGGAGCGCACTCAACCTCGACCTCCGGGGCTGGTGCGTGTCGTGGGCGAATTTCCACCGCACCCTGCAGACCGCCATGGCCGAGGGCCCCAAAAGCCTAGGCGAACGCGGCCTGCGCGCGCGCGCGTGGGTCCTGCGGGTATACTCCTGGGAAAAATCGGCCAGTGACCTGACCGCGTTCTACCGGCAGCTCGAAAAATCCCCCTCATGAACCGCCGAACCGATAGCCGCCATCCAACTGCAGCCCCGTCCCGGCACCGCGCCCCGGGTTCGGCATTCCGTCCGCTCGAGACCGTCGTCCTGTTCCACGTCGGCAGCCTTCTGCTTCTCGCCTCGTGGGCATTTGGCGGCGGAGCCAGCTGGGCCCGGTTCCTCCTCACCTGCTGGGGAAGCCTCAGTGTCCTCATCACCGCCGCCGCCATCCGCCGCCGCGCTCGCCGGGATGAGAGTCTGCGTCAACCGCTCCTCTGGCTCGTGCCCTTCGCGGCCTTCAACGTCCTCGTGCTGCTGAGCTGCCTCAACCCGAGTTTTTCCGAGCGCGTGTTCGCCGGCCAACTCCTGCTCGCCCACACCGGTGCCGATCATCCCGGTCTGCCGAGCACCGCCCACGCCGCCACCTCGCGGGAACACCTGTGGCTCTTCGACGCGATCTACCTCTCCTGCTTCAATCTCGTCCTGGCTATCCGCCGCCGGCAGGCGCTGCGCACGTTGCTGCTCGTTGGGGTGGGCAACGCCGTGCTGCTGTCGATTTTGGGCACTTTTCAAAAGCTTACCTCGGACGGGCTGTTTTTCGGCCGCGTTCCGACGCCGAATCCGCGGTTCTTCTCCACCTTCGTCTACGGTAACCACTGGGCCGCCTACATCCTGCTGCTGATCGCGGCCTGCCTCGGGCTCCTCTTTTATTTCACGCGGCGCGCACCGGAAGGCCATTTCATCCGGTCACCGGTGGCGATGGGCCTCATTGCGGTCTTGCTCATGGCGATCACTCCGCTCCTCGCCGGTTCGCGCGCTGGAACCGTCCTCGTGCTCGTTCTGCTGTCCGCGGCCCTCGTCCAGGTGCTGCGCAATCTCCGCTCTGCGCGCCAAAACTCCGAGCGCTCCCATGTGCTGCCCGCCGCCGGTCTCATCCTGGGCGTGGTGCTCGCGCTCGGTGGCGGACTTTATCTCGGACGCAGCGCGGTGCAGGAACGCTGGCACGACACGGAGGGCCAATGGCAGTCCGGCCTGTTGAACGAGCGGTTTAAGCTCTACTCCGATAGCTGGCATCTCGCAGCCGAGCAGCCGTGGTTTGGGTGGGGATTCGGCAGTTTCGACAAGGTGTTTCAACTCACCCGGCCGCGTCCGCTCGAGCCCAATCGGCAATATGAACACAGCTACCTCGACGCCCACTCCGACTGGCTCCAGTCGCTCGTCGAGGTCGGTTTCGTCGGCACGGCCCTATTGATCATGCTCGTGGTGGGACCGCTGGTGAGTTCGCACAAGCTGCGCTATGCCAGTGCCTTGCCGGCCTATTTGCTGGGCGGCTGCGGGTTGATCCTGCTGTATGCGGCCGTGGAATTCCCGTTTGCGAACCCGGCCGTCATGATCGCGTTCTGGATCTCCTTCTTCAGCGCCATTCAGTATGTCCGCCTGAGTGCCCGCATCGCCCAGCGCGGCCCCTGAGCTATGGTTTCCGTCCTCATCCTCACTCTCAACGAGGAGCGCTCACTGCCGCGCTGCCTCGCGTCGGTGGCGACATGCACCGATGTCGTCGTGCTCGACTCCGGCTCGACGGACCGGACCGGAGAAATCGCGCGGGCCGCGGGCGCCCGGGTTTTCAGCCGCCCGTTCGATAACTTCGCCGGCCAGCGCAACTACGCGCAACGTGAAATCCCCTTCCGGAATCCCTGGGTTTTTCATCTGGATGCCGATGAACAAATGACGCCGGAGCTGTGGGCGGACTGTCACGCGCACCTTGTTGACAAGGTGGACGGCCTCCTGGTCGCACCGAAGATGATGTTCCAAGGCCGGTGGATCCCGCACTGCACGGACTTTCCCGCCTACCAGGCCCGCTTCGTCCGCGCCCCGCAGTTCGAGTTCATCCAGGTCGGGCACGGCCAGCGCGAGGCACCGGCGATGAAACTCGGCAAACTGTCCGCGAACTATCTCCACGACCTCTCTGCCGGCGGCGAAGCGGAGTGGCTCGACAAACACCGCCGCTACGCCCGCGCCGAGGCCGCCGCCTACCTGGGGTCGGACGCTGGCGTGCCGTGGAACGGTCTTTTCTCCCTGCATCGCCTGAACCGGCGTCGCGCACTCAAACGACTCAGCTACTCGCTGCCGGGCCGCTCCGCGCTGCGGTTTTTCTATCAATATATCCTGCGGCTCGGCTTCCTCGATGGCCGACCGGGCCGGCGATATTGCCAGTTGCTCGCCCGGTATGAAAGCTTCGCGTCCGAAGCACTGCGCGCCCAGCGGCGCGACCAATCCTGACCGTGATGCGGATCATCTTTCTCAACCGCTTCTACTGGCCCGAGGAACCCGCCACCTCGCAGTTGCTCACCGACCTCGCCGAGTCGCTCGCCGCGTCCGGGCATGATGTCACCGTCATTGCGAGCCTCCCCCGCCGTCGCGGGTTGCCGGCCCGGGAGACCCGTCGCGGAGTCAACATCCTGCGGGTCGGTGGCACGCGCTGGAACCGGTTCGGACTGCCGGGCAAGGCGGCGGCTTTCCTCACGTTTTATTTCGACGCGCTTTCCCGGCTGGCTTTCACCGCGCAGCGCGGCGACCGCGTCGTGGCCTTGACCGATCCACCCCTGCTCGGCATCGGCGCCTGGTTCGCGGCCCGGCTCTGCGGCGCGCGGATTTTCCACTGGGTGCAGGATGTGTATCCCGAGATTGCCACGGTGCTGACCGGCCGGTCTTGGGTAAATTTCCTGAAACCCCTGCGCGACCTCGCGTGGCGGCGATCAGATGGCTGCGTCACACTGGGCTCCGATATGGCGACCACGCTCACCCGAGCCGGAGTGCCCGGCGAAAAAATTCGCGTTTCGCCCAACTGGGCGCCGGCCGGGCTCTCCGTCCAGCCGCGCACTGCCGCCGATGTCCTCCGGGCCGCATGGCAGCTCGAAGGGAAATTTGTCGTCGCTTACTCCGGCAACCTCGGCCGCGTCCATGATCTCGGCCCAGTGCTCGACGTGGCTGACGCCCTGCGGGATGCGCCCGAAATCGTCTTCGTATTCATCGGCGGCGGCGCCCAGCGCGCCCGGCTTGAGTCGCAGGTCGCCGCACGCGGTCTCACTCAGGTCCAGTTTCATCCGGCCCAGCCGCGCGAGCGTCTCGCCGCCGCGCTGGCCCTCGGAGACCTGCATTTCGTCACCCTTCTATCCGGCTGCGAACAGCTCGTTTTCCCGAGCAAACTCTACGGCGTGACCGCGGTCGGCCGGCCGGTCTTCTTTATCGGCCCGCGCGGCTGCGAAATCGCGCGGCTCGTTGCAGAGCGGGGAATAGGCCGGGCCTTTGCCTGCGACGATATCGCTTCCATCGCATCCGCGATTCGCCAGCTGAGCATGGACTCTGGCCAAATGGCCGGACTCAGCACCGGCGCGGCCGCGTTTGGCCGCGAGCACACGGGTCCCGACCGGGCGGCCACGGGGTGGGAAGAGCTGCTGGCTTCGCGCGCCTGACCTCCGCCCACGGCACTTGCTGCAGCCGCAATACCCCTCAAACTCGCCCCGTGACCATGAACAGTCCCAAGAAAGCCTTTCTCGCCCTGGTCGGGCTGGACCTGCTTTTCCTGCTGACGGTGTTCAATCTCTTCCGGATTTTGTGGGGCTTGGGCGGCAGCGCGCACTGGATCGCCGTGCCGCTGCTTGGACCCTTTGCCGCCCTCGTTTTCGCGATTTTCCTGATCGATGGCTATCGTGCGCGCACCAACATGATGAGCCTCGATTATACGAGCCTTCATGCCATCGCACTGATCTGCGCGATGCTCGCGACCTTGCTGATGACCTATGTCATCAAGATCCCGGGTCGCGCCGAACTCCAGTCCAGCCGCGGAGTCATCGCCTCCACCTACCTCGCGCTGATTCCCTTCACCTTGAGTTACCGCCGGCTCCTTTACCGGCTGACCGCGAACGCGCAGGGCGGCCGCAGCCTCGTATTTCTCGGCGACTGGGCCAGCTGCCATGCGTTCCGCGCCGAATGCGAGAAGGTCGGCGCCACCCAGCGCATCGTGTATTCGGTCGTCAGCGACGAATCGGCGGCTCCCTTCATTGACGCGAAAGAGAACCGGCTCCTCCCGTTTACCGAAGTGATCAACGACATCCAAAGTGGCCGGCTCGCCGTCGAGGCCCTGATCCTGCGCGAATCGAGCCGCGAGCTGCCGCCGGACATCGCCCAAAAACTCGTGCAACTGTATTTCAAGGGCCTGCCGACCTACACGCTCGAGCTGTTCCACCAGATTTACTGGCGGAAAATTCCCATCTACCGGCTCAACCAGACCTGGCTCTTTCAGGAGGGTTTCCAGATCGCGCGCGAACCCGTGTTCGAGCGCCTGAAACGCGTGGGGGACGTGATCCTCGCCACCGTGGGCCTGATCCTCGCCTCGCCACTTATTCTCCTCGGCGCGCTGGCGGTATGGATCGGGGATCGCGGGCCGGCGTTCTTTGCCCAGACGCGCATCGGGAAAAATCACCTGCCCTTCCGGATCTACAAGCTCCGGACCATGAAGCTCGCCGCCGCTGATACCGGCGGTCGGTATACCCAGCTTGGCGACGCCCGCATCACCGCGGTGGGCCGATTCCTCCGCGCCAGCCGGCTCGACGAACTCCCCCAAATTTGGAACGTCCTCCGCGGGGACATGAGCCTGATCGGTCCCCGGGCCGAGTGGGACAAACTCGTCGAGGACTACGAGCGCGAGATCCCCTGCTATTATTTCCGCCACCTCGTGAAACCCGGCATCACCGGCTGGGCCCAGGTAAACTATCCGTATGGCGCAAACCTTGAGGACACGGTCCGCAAGCTCGAGTACGACCTCTACTATATCCGCCACTTCTCCTTCACCCTCGACGCCTCCATCGTCCTGAAAACCATCCACGTAATGCTCTTCGGCAAGGGGCGCTGATTCCTTTCCATCATGGCCACCAAGACCTGTGATTTCCTCGTGATCGGCGGCGGCAGCGCCGGCTACAACGCCGCCCGCGTCGCCACCGGGCTCGGTTTAAAAACCATCATTGTGGATGGGGCCCGCGAACTCGGTGGCCTCTGCATTCTGCGCGGCTGCATGCCGTCCAAGACCCTCCTCTACATGGCCGAGGTGCTGCACCTCGCGCAGAAGGGCAGGACTTTCGGGCTGAAAATTCCCTCCGCGCGCGCCGACATGAGGGCCATTCATGCGCGGAAGCTGAAGATCATCGCGGAATTTGCCGACTCCCGCGTGCAGCAGTTAAGGAAGGGCAAGTTCGAGCTCATCCGCGCCCACGCCCGGTTCACCGATCCTCACACCGTCAGCCTCTCCACCGGCGGCGTGATCCGCGCCAAACATATCCTCATCGGCACCGGGTCCAAGGTCAGCGTCCCGTCGGCCGTCCCGGGCTTGGTCGGCGCCAAGTTCTGGACCAGCGACGAAGTACTGGAGCTCGACTTCATCCCCAAGAGCGTGGTCGTCCTCGGCGGCGGCATCGTCGCCTGCGAACTCGCCCAGTTCCTCAACCGCATTGGTTCCAAGGTTACCCTCATCCAGCGCAGCCCGAGTATCCTGAGCGATCACTCGGAGGAGGCGTCGAAGGTCGTGCAACAAGCCTTCGTTGACGAGGGCATCGAGCTGTTCGCCGGCACCAAGATTGAAAAGGTCCTCCGGGATAAACGCGGGACCGCCGTGACCTTCCGGTACCAAGGCCAGCGGGTGAACCGCCGCGCTGAGCATCTGTTCAATGCCCTCGGACGCGAACCCCACACCGCCGGGCTCGACCTCGTGGCCGCTGGTGTCCTCACCCGCCCCGATGGCCAGATCATCACCAACCGCTGGCAGCAAACCAGCGCGCCACACGTCTATGCGGCGGGCGATTGCTCGGGTCCCCACGAGATCGTCCACCTCGCCATCCAGCAGGGCGAACTCGCCGCGCGTCATGCCGCGCGCCTCAAGCACCTCACGCCCATTGACGAAAGTCTGCTGCTTAACGTCGTTTTCACCGACCCCCAACTCGCCACCATCGGGGTGCTCGAGCACGACTTGGATAAAAAAGGCGCGAAATATCTCACGGCCAGCTACCCCTTCAACGACCACGGCAAATCCATCCTGATGGATGCGAACTACGGTTACGTGAAGGTCATCGCCGAGCCCAAACATGGCCGCATCCTCGGCGCCGAGATCGTCGGGAAGGACGCTGGCGAACTCATCCATGCGTTCACGGGCCCGCTCGCGATGCGGGCCACCGTCTTCGATTTGCTCCGCGCCCCGTGGTATCATCCGACCTTGTCCGAGATCATCACCTATCCCCTCGAAGAAATCGGAGACAAGGTCATGCAGCGAATCCGGCACCGGCGCTCCGGGATGCTGCCGCCTTTGGGGCCGTAGGGGCGCAGTCTTGCTGCGCCCAATTTGTCATTCCGATCCCACGCGCGAACACGCCAAGGGCGGCGCAAGCCGGCGCCCCTACGAGCCTTTGGCGATCGTCAGCAGATCCGCCAGCTCCACCCGTTGTTCGTAAAGCGCCTTGCCCACAATCACCCCGTCCAGCCGGCTGTGACGCTGCGCCAGCTCGGCCAGCTTGATGACGTCTTCGCGCCGGCTCACGCCGCCGCTGGCGATCACGTTAAACGTGCCCGCATTCAGCATCGCCTCCTGCGCCGGAAAATTCGGTCCCGTCAGCATGCCATCCGTGCCAATGTCGGTGTGGATCAACGTGCTCACCCCGAGTGCGTCCATCCGCTGCGCCAGCGCCAGCGCACTCATGCCCGCGGTCGCGACCCAGCCTTTGACGGCGACCTGGCCGTTCTTGGCGTCAATGCCAACTGCGACCTTGTCACCGAACGCCTGCACCAGTTCGCCGACGAACGCCTCGCTCTCGGCCGCCCGCGTGCCGATGACGACCCGGCTCACCCCAAAGCCCAGTGCGCGCTCCACCGCCACCCGTGTGCGCAGGCCACCCCCGAGTTGCACCTTCATCCCCAACGCCGCAATCGCCTGGACCGCCGCCAGGTTCCGCGGTTCACCCGCAAACGCTCCATCCAGGTCCACGACATGCACCCAAGTACTGCCCGCGGCCTTGAACTGCGCCGCGACGTCCACCGGATTCTCGGCGTAGACCGTCTCCTGATCGGCCCGCCCCTGCGTGAGCCGCACGGCGCGGCCGCCCTTGATGTCGATGGCGGGATAGATGGTCATGAAGTGCCCAAGAACTCATGCAAAGGCGCGCCGAGGCCAAGAGGAAATTTTCGACCATGAGGCACGTGACTTACCTTGGATCCCGTGGGTCGGGCTTTACGGGCCCTATATCCGGCACCCCGCCCTGCCAGCGGACGCAGGGGCGCAGTCTGCGCGCTCAGCAATCCTCTCTGAGGGTGCAGCAAGACTGCACCCCTACGCGCCGACCGGCGACGACGGCGTGAAGGTCGTGCGGTAAAATTTCGCGAGCTGCAGACATAAGGCCCCACCCACACCAGCCTCGGCGCGCACAAATTTTCTTTGCGCCAAGACGACATTGGGAGACCTTTTATCCTATGCCTGCTTATCAAGCCCCCGCCTTCCTGACCGAACTGCTCCATGCCCGCTCCCCTTCGGGCTACGAGTCCGAAGCGCAGGCGGTGTTCGACCGCCATGTCAAACCCGCCGCCGATGAGTATGCCATGGACGCGATGGGTAACCGCATCGCCACGCTCAACCCGGCCGGCGATCCCGTGCTCATGCTCGCCGGCCACATGGACGAGCTCGGTCTCATCATCACTTTTATCAACAAGGACGGCTTCATTTACTTCGATACCATCGGCGGCCATGACCGTACCGTGATATCGGGCCGTCGCGTCATCATCCAGACCGCCAACGGCCCGGTCAAAGGCGTCACCGGCAAACGCGCCATCCACCTCATGGAAGAGGCCGACCGCAAGAAGGTTCCCGAGATCCACGAGATCTGGATCGACATCGGAGCCCGCTCCAAAAAAGAGGCCCTGGAGCGCGTCGCGATCGGTGATTCCGCGACCTACGACCACGAGTTCGAGCTCTTCCACGGCAGCATCGGCGCCGCCCGCGCGTTCGACAACAAGGTCGGCGCTTACATCGTCGGCGAAACCCTCATCCGTCTGGCGAAGGAGAAGAAAAAACTCGTCGCCAAAGTGGTCAGCGTTGCCACTGCCCAGGAGGAAATCGGCGTTCGGGGCGCGACGACCGCCGCCTATGCCGTCAACCCGCACATTGCCGTGGCCGTGGATGTCGGCCACGCCACCGACCACCCGGACTGCGACAACCGCAAATACGGCGAGACCAAGCTCGGTGGCGGCCCGATTCTCTGCCGCGGAGGCAACATCAATCCCAAGGTCTACCAGCGCCTGCTCGCTGCGGCCAAGAAGGCCAGGATCCCCTACCAGTTCGACGCCGACCCCCGTCCCACCGGCACCGACGCCCGTGCCATCCAAACGGGCCGCGCCGGCGTCGCCACCGGCCTAGTTTCAATTCCCCTCCGCTACATGCACACCCCGAGCGAGGTCGTGGACCTCGAGGACGTGGAACGCTGCGTGAAACTTCTCGTCGAGTTCGCCAAAGGCCTGGAAAAGGGCGACTACGCGCACTGGTAACCCACTTCACACGTGAAGCCCACCTTTTGGATCAAGCGGTTCCTCGTCGTGTTTGCGGGAGTTTTCTTGGTCCTGCTCGCCGTCGGAATCCTGAGAGGCAGAGCGCCACGTTCGGTGGCGCTGGAAGGCGCTTTTTGGAGCCTGGTCACTACAGCATCTTTGTCGCGACCCGTTTGATTCGCTCGCACAAGGGACACCACTGTGGACTCTGCGGTGACCCGCCCGAACTGAGCCATGGCGGTCAGCAAGCAGTGAACCCGGCAGCACACCGCCCGTGAGCGCATCTTCTATTTCGAGCTGCGATCCGCAGCTTCTTCATAGGCTTGCCGGGAAACTCGTCGCTCAGGCCCGGATCGCAGTCGTAGGCGGGATCATTACCGGTACCGTCACGGGCGGTCTCTTCGGCTTTGCTGCGTCGCTGATCTTCATGTTCTCCCATTCCCTGCTCATTCCGGGAGCGGTCGCAGGTGCAATCCTCGGAGTCTTTGCCGGCCGCAGGAAGGCACAGGCGCTGAGACTCCAGGCGCAGATGGCCCTCTGTCAGATCCAGATTGAGGAGAACACGCGTTCAAATAAGGTCACCCGGCCAGGCGACGTCAGCGGTAGGGCAGGTCTCTGACCCGCCTTCGGTGCACAAAAAAGGCGGGTCGAAGACCCGCCCTACTCCTGACAATCCGACCTTACTCAGGCCGCATTCTGCTTCGCCTCGGACTTGCCGGCGCGGCGCAGGCTCGGCTTCCGGCGGCCGGCGACCACGGCGGAGTCGATCACGACTTCCGTGACATCGTCGCGCTGCGGCAGCTCATACATCACCTCGAGCATGAGATTCTCCATGATCGACCGGAGGGCGCGGGCGCCGGTCTTGAGCTCGATCGCCTTGGCCGCGATGGCCTTGATCGCATCCGGCGTAAACTTCAGGCGCACGCCATCCATCGCGAAGAGCTTGGAATACTGCTTCACCGTCGCGTTCTTCGTCTTGAGCAGGATCTTCTCGAGATCGGCGATCTTGAGCTCGTCCAGCACGGACACGACCGGCAGGCGGCCGATGAACTCCGGGATCATGCCAAAGCGGATCAGGTCCTCCGGAGTCAGCGACTTCATCAACAGCTCCGGGGCCAGCTTCTCGTCCTGCTGCGCCGCAACAGCGGAAAAACCGAGGCTGCGCGAACCCATGCGCCGCTGCACCATCGCGTCGAGGCCGACAAACGCACCGCCGCAGATGAAGAGGATGTTCGACGTGTTGATTTGGACGTACTCTTGGTTCGGGTGCTTGCGGCCGCCCTGTGGGGGAACGTTGCAGGTCGTGCCCTCGAGGATCTTCAGCAGCGCCTGCTGCACGCCTTCGCCGGACACGTCACGGGTGATCGAAACGTTCTCGGTCTTGCGGCCGATCTTGTCGATTTCGTCGATGTAAATGATGCCGCACTCCGCGCGCTTCACGTCATAGTTGGCGTTCTGCAGCAGCCGGAGGACGACGTTTTCCACGTCTTCACCCACGTAGCCGGCCTCGGTCAGGGTCGTCGCATCGGAAATCGCGAACGGTACATCGAGGATCTTGGCCAGCGTGCGTGCGAGCAGGGTCTTGCCGGAGCCCGTCGGGCCCACGAGCAGGATGTTGCTCTTCTCGACTTCGACGCCGTCAAACTCAGGCGAAAGCGTCATCGAGTCCTTCAGGGGCTCGCCCGCGTTGAAATTGAGGCGCTTGAAGTGGTTATAGACGGCGACCGAAAGGACCTTCTTGGCGTGATCCTGGCCGATGACGTGGTCATCAAGGGTTTTCTTGATCTCTGATGGCTTGATCAGGCGAAAAGCCGGCTTGGCCTCGGCCGTGGGCGCCTTGACCTCCCGATCGATGATCGTCTTGCAGACGTTAACGCAAGAGTCGCAGATATATACGCCGGGGCCGGCGATAATCTTTTTCACTTCCGCCTGCGATTTGCCGCAGAAGGAACAGAGCGTCATGCGTGAGGACTTGGCCATGGGAAAGGGTGTCGGCCCGGGCGAACCGGTGTCGAGGTTTCAGTTTGTCCTAAAGCGCTCGTCAGGCGGCACTTTGCACGAGAGCCTGGGCCTCGCGGGTCGATTGGACGACGTGATCCACGATGCCGTAGGCCTTGGCCTCCTCGGCACTCATGTAGTAGTCGCGGTCCGAATCCTTCTCAATCTGGTCGGGCGACTTGCCGGTATGCGCGGCAATCGTCTCATTGAGCGTCTTGCGCCAGCGGAGGATTTCCTTGGCCGCGATGGCGAAGTCACTCGCCTGCCCTCCCGCGCCGCCGCTGGGCTGATGGATCATGACGCGGCTGTTGGGCAGCGCGAACCGCTTGCCCTTGGTCCCGCCCGCGAGGAGCACGGTGCTCATGCTGGCCGCCATGCCGATGCAGTAGGTGGCGATGTCATACGGCATGAAGCGCATGGTGTCGTAGATGGCCATGCCGCTGGTCACGACGCCGCCGGGCGAATTGATGTACAGGAAGACTTCCTTCTTGGCGTCCTCCATCTGGAGAAACAGCAGCTGCGCGATCACAAGGTTGGCAACCATGTCGTCAATCGGGGTGCCGATGAAGATGATCCGGTCCTTCAGCAGACGGGAATAGATGTCCATCGACCGCTCGCCGCGGCCGGTGTTTTCGATGACAAGGGGAACGTAGTAGCTCACAGGAATTGAAGATAGAGTGTCGTTTAGGAGGCTTTCGGTGTGGTCGACACCTTAGCCTTGGACACCAGAAAATCAACCGACTTGTCGAAAATGATGGACTGCTGCACCGCGCGGAGCTGCTCGCGGTCGCTGCTGAGCGCCTTCACGAGCTTGTCGGGCTTCTGCTGCGTGCGCATCGCCTCGCGGTAGATGAAGGCGTCGATGTCCTTCTCGGACACCTGCAGCTTCTCGGCCTCGGCGATCTTCGCGAGGATCAGCTGGACCTTCACGCGCTTCGCGGCGGCTTGGCGGGCGTTTTCGAAGAGCTGCTTCTTGTCCTTCTCGAACTGCTCCTGCGGGATGCCACGGCGCATGTTCTCCTCGATGAACTGGCGGAGGACCCCCTGCGTCTCGTTTTCCACCAGCGAATCCGGCACGGAGAAGTCCACCTTCGACGCGAGGGCGTCGATGACCTGCCGGCGCTGCTCGCTGCGGTTCTGGTGCTCCTTCTGGAGCTTGAGATTATTGCGCACGCTGCCCTGCAGCGCGGCGAGATCGTCCACCTGGTTGGCCTTGAAGAAAGCCTCGTCGAGGGGCGGCAACGCACGTTCGCGTACTTCCTGCACTTCGAGCGCGTACACGGCGCTCTTGCCCGCCAGCGCCGGCACGGGCGCGAAATCGGCTGGGAAGGTAATGGTGACGTTCTTCTTGTCTCCGGCCTTCACGCCCGCGAGATCCTTGCCGAGGCCGGGGATGACACCCTCGTTGGCCCCCTCGACCTCTTCCCACGTCTGCGGAACCTTGCCGTAAATCTGCTTGTCGGGGGCGAGCTCCGCGATCGGGTTGCCATCCACGGTGCCTTCGTAGGCGAGCTTCACATAGTCGCCCTTGGCCGCGGGACGCTCGGCGGTCTTGAACTCCGCGCGCTCGCTGCGGAGGCTTTCAATGATGCTATCCACCTCGGCGTCGGTCGAATCGGTTGAAGCGACCTGCGTCTCCAGCCCGCTGTAGTCGGGGAGCTGGAATTCGGGGCGCACGTCGAGCGTGATCGTGATGGAGGCGGACCGGCCGGCCTGGACCTCACCGGGCTCGACATTAACGACGTTCAGCACGTCGAGCTTCTGCTCCTCGAGGGCGCCGCGGTAGGCCTTGGTGACGACCTTCTGCTTGAATTCATCGGCGATCTCCTTGCCAAAGCGCTTCACGACCATCCCCGCGGGGGCCTTGCCCGGACGGAAACCCGGGATCTTGGCCATCATGCTGAACTCGGCCACGACGGCCTGGTGTTCGGTGTCGACCTCGCTCTGGTCGAGCGTGACGACGAGGTTCTTGCGCGTATCGGAAACGGAGTTGAGTTGGACGTTCACGGGAAAGGATGCGGAGTGGTTTCTAGAGTGAGAATCGGTCACGCTACGTGGCTCGCCAGTCCGGTCAATGACGGATTCGCGCCCCGGCGGAACCGGCCCGAAAGAGTCCAGATTTGCCGGCTACGCGCTTGCGCGCCGCGCGCCACCGCCGTTTCGTGGCAACCGGGAACCATGCCCAGCCTTCGCCAACTTCTCGCCGACCACGGACCCCTGTTGATCATCGATGCGGCCTCGGCCCGGATCCAGGTCGGCTGGCTCACCCCGGACCAACCGGCGCGGTGGGCGGGATCCGACGAGGAATCGGGCGTGGGTGTTTTTAAGTGCCTCGAGCAGCTCGGACTCCAACCCACCGAAACCGGTGCCTATGTCTATTGCGACGGGCCCGGCTCGGTCCTCGGCATCCGGACCGTGGCCATGGCGCTGCGGGCATGGTGCGTGCTTTCGGCGCGGCCGATGTTTGCCTATCACAGTCTCGCGGTCGTCGCCCAAGCCCTCGCCAGACCCGACGCCACGATCATCGCCGACGCCCGGCGCGAGGCGTGGCACTGCATCTCGCTCAACTCCAACATGCGACGCGTGCCCACCGCGGAGCTCGCCGGTGAGTTGATTATGCCGGACGGCTTTAGGAACTGGTCCACCCTGCCCGCTGGCATCACCCGCACGCCCTACTCGCTCGCCGAATTGCTCCCGCAGGTCGTCGACCGCGATCTGTTCCGCGCCACGGACGCACCCGACGCGTTTCTCCACGAGGAGCCAAGCTACGCGACGTGGACGCCGCAAATCCACCGCGCCCCCGCCCCATGAACCCGCCCCCGAGTTCCCGCCTGCCTCTCCGTTGCTGGGCCGAGATCGACCTCGCAGCACTTGAGCGCAACCTGCGCCTCATCCGCGCTTCGCTTCCCTCGCACATCCGCTACGTCGCCGTCGTGAAAGCCGACGCCTACGGTCACGGTCTGCCCCAAACCGTCGCGCGACTCATGCATTCGGGTGCCGATCTTTTTGCCGTGGCCACTCTCGCGGAGGCGACGGCCGTCCGCGAGCTCGGACCCGGCTGGCCCGTCCTCCTGCTCAGCCCGCTACTGCCCGAGGAGGATCACTACCTCGCCGACTACGATCTCGCCGCCACCCTTTCCACCGGCGACGAAGTCACGCGATTCAATTCCGTCGGCCGCGCCGCGGGGAAACCGGTCGCCGTGCACTTGAAAATCGACACCGGCATGGGCCGGCTCGGGGTGTGGCATGAACAGGCGCCCGAACTCTACCGTCAGATCGCCGCTTCGCCTCACCTCCGGCTCGCGGGCGTCTTCACTCATTTCGCCAGCCCGGATGACGATTCAGCCTTCACCGAGGAGCAGCGCCGGCGTTTTCTCGCCGTGCTCGCGCGCTGCGAAGGAATCAAGCTCAACGACCTCTTTGTCCACGCCGACAACAGCTCCGGACTCGAGACCATGCCCGGCGCCAGCCCGTTCAACGCCGTCCGCGTGGGCCTGCTGCAGTTCGGCATCCTCCCCCATCCCAACTCGTTGCTCGCCCAAGTGCACACCGAGCCCGTCCTCAGCTTCCGCACGCGCGTCGGCATCACCAAGGCCCTGCCGCGCGGCACCACCATCAGCTACGGCCGCACCCACACCCTCGCGGCGGACACCACCATCGCGGTGCTCTGCGCCGGCTACGGCGACGGTATTCCGCGCGCGGCCAGCAATCGCGCCCAGGTTCTGATCGCGGGCAAGCGGTGCCCCGTGTTGGGCCGCGTCACCATGGATCAGACCATCGTGGACGTGACCCATGTGCCCGGCGTCAAATGCGGCGACGAAGTTGTCCTCGTGGGCCGGCAGCAGGGTGCGGAGATTTCCATCACCGAATTCAGCCGCTGGGCCGACACAATCCCGTGGGAGACCCTCTGCTCCGTGAGCAAGCGCGTGCCCCGGCTCTACCGCACTGCCCTTGGAGTTTAGTGACAGCCCGCGAAACCGGCAGCCGCGGGCGACGTCATTAGCGGCATGAATCTCACCGCCACCGCGACCGAGGCCTGGGAACCCTTGCCCTCCGCGGAGTGGAATGCCGACTCCGCGCGCCAGCTCCTGCGCCGCGCCGGTTGGTCCGCGCTGCCCGCTGACGTTAACCGCGCCACGACCGAGGGTCTCGCCGCCACCCTCGACCGGTTATTTCCCGCTCAACCTCCGCTGCTTGCCCAGCCCCGTCTGGTCGCCCACCTGAAGGAAGAGGTTCCCGAGCTGGCCCGGGGACTCGCCCAAGCCCAACCGGGCCCGGAAAAGCGGCGCCTCCAGCGCGAGGCCCGGGAACGCACCCAACTCGCCGTTCAAGACATGAGCCTCAAGTGGCTGCAGTTCGCCGCCCAGCCGGCGAACGCCGCCGTCGCCAAATGGACCCTGTTCCTCAGCGATGTTTACGTCGTCAGCGTCGAGAAAGTGAAAAACGCCGCGCTCATCTGGGCGCACTACGATCTGCTCGCGCGCCATGCCTTCGGTCCCGCCCCGGCCCTCGCCAAGGCCGTGTCCCGCTCGCCGGCGATGATCAACTATCTCGACCTGAACCAGAGCAGGCGCGGGGCGCCCAACGAGAACTTCGCCCGCGAACTCTTTGAACTCTTCCTCCTTGGCGAAGGCAACTACACCGAGCAGGACATCAAGGAGGCCGCCCGCGCCTTCACCGGCTATCGACAGCAGTTCGGGGTGTTTTGGGACGCACCCCGACAGCACGACCCGTCCACCAAAACGATTTTCGGAAAGACCGGCCCGTTCACCGGTGATGACGTGATCGATCTCGCCTTCCAGCAGCCGGCGGCGGGCGCGTTTCTGTCGCATGAGCTGGTGAAATTCTATCTCTCCGACACCCCCCTGCCGCCCGAATATCTGCACGAACTCGGAGAGCGGTGGCGCAACTCGCACTACGATCTGCGGGCGCTCGCGCTGCGCTTCTTCGGCAGCCGGATCTTTTACGCCCCGGAGTTTCGCGGCGAGTTCATCAAGAGCCCGATCCAGTTTTACCTCGGGCTCGTCCAGGATCTCGACCTCAGCGTGGCGCCGCTGCCCCGCTCCGTCCTCGTCCCGCTGCGCCAGATGGGTCAAATGCTGTTCAACCCGCCCAACGTCCGCGGCTGGGTCGGCGGACGCAACTGGATCAACTCCGCTACGTTCGCGGTGCGCCGCCAGCTCGTGGAGTCGCTCTTCACTCCGATCAAGGAGGACAACCTCAACGCCGACGAACAAATCGAACTCGTCGCCGCCCGGGCCAACGGGACCAGCAATTTCACCGCCCGGGACAACCTGTTCACCCCGCTGCTCGGGCTCGATCCGGCCGCCGCGACCGACCACCTTCTGGCCAATTTCCTCGCCCTACCCGCCGCGGCATCGTTCCGTGACAACGTGCGAAAGTTCCTCGCGTCGGACCCAGCCGACGGGGCGCAACCATTGCGCCGCCTGAAGCGCGCCACGGTCACGTTGCTCCAGTCGCCCGAGTATCAACTCTGCTGATTTCGCCATGTCCTCGAACTCCCCCACTCCCCTTTTTCCCACGACGCGGCGCGAATTCCTCCAGCTCTCCGGTCGGGGCATCGGCCTGCTCGCCTTCGCCCGTTTCGCTCCCCAATTCCTCGTCAACTCTGCCTTGGCGGGATCGCCCGTCCCGGAGAAAGACCGCTCCATCCTCGTGCTCGTGCAGCTCGCGGGCGGCAACGACGGCCTCAATACCCTGATTCCCTACGAAGACGCCAACTATTACCGTCTGCGTCCCACGCTCGGCATCGCCAAGGAAAAGATCCTGCCCATCAACGCCACGCTTGGCCTCCATCCGTCCTGCGTTGCGCTGCACCGTCTGGTCCAGGACGGCAAACTCGGCATCGTCCAAAACGTCGGCTACCCGAATCCCAACCGCAGTCACTTCCGCTCGAGCGAGATCTGGGAGACCGCCAGCAGCAGCAACGAGTTTCTCGCCACCGGCTGGATCGGCCGCTTCATGGACAACGCCTGCGCGGGCCAGCCCTTCGCCGATATCCACGACCCGGTCGGGGTGCACATCAGCAACGGCGTCCCCCAGTCCTTCCTCGGCGCCCACGGCCACCCCACGTTCGGCCTCGTGCCGGGTGCCGGCAACCGGCGCGAGAACGAGGAAAACCGCCGGCTCCTCGAATCTCTGGTCAACCAGCCCGGTGCCGCCGAAAATGACAACGCCTCGTTCCTGAAGCACACGCTCATGGACTCGCTCGTCACCGAGAAAAAAATCCAGCGCGTCTTGGGCAGCTACCAGCCATCCACCGCCTATCCCGGCAACACCTTCGCCGCATCGCTGAAAAACGTCGCCGGACTCATTGCGTCCGGGCTGCCCACGCGGGTGTATTTCGTTTCGCTCAGCGGCTTCGACACCCACAGCAACCAGGCCAACCAGCAGGCCAACCTGCTCACCACGCTCTCCGAGGGACTCGCCGCATTTCAAAAGGATCTCGAACTCCACCAGCTCGATGGCCAGGTGACCACCATGACGTTCTCCGAGTTCGGCCGCCGGCCCAGTGAGAATGAAAGCCGCGGCACCGACCACGGCACTGCGGCGCCGCTCTTTGTCATGGGCTCGCGCGTGAAGGGCGGCCTCCATGGCACCGCCCCCGCGCTCAACCTCGCGCACAACCAGGATCTTACCTACTCAACCGATTTCCGCAGCGTGTATGCCACCATGCTCCACCGCTGGCTCGCCTGCCCATCAGAAGCGGTGCTCGGCGGAAAATTTGCCAACCTCCCGATCGTCTGAGGATCGATGCAGGGCGGGGGCGCCGAACCCCGCCCTCCATCAATCAACGCCCGATGCCGTAGGTCCGGAAGCCAATCGCCTCCAGCTTGGCCAGGTCGAGGATGTTGCGTCCGTCAAAAATGAACGCCGGCTTGTGCATTCCGCTGAGCATCTTCGCGTAGTCGAGGGTCTTGAATTCGTCCCACTCGGTCACCACGGCGATCGCGTGCGCACCCTCGGCCGCCTCATAGGCGCTCTTGGCCACGATCAGGCGCGGGTCGTCCTTGCCCTTGCCGAGTACGTCCGCGCGAATCTCCTCCGCGGACACCTTCGGGTCGTAAACCACGACCTTGGCCTGTTCGGCCAGCAGGTCGCGGCAGACGGAGATCGCGGCCGATTCGCGCGTGTCATTGGTGTCTTTTTTGAAGGCAAAACCCAGGATCGCGATTTTCTTGTCGGCCACGGTGTTGAACAACGCCCGGGAGATTTTTCCGGCAAAGCGGCGCTTCTGGTAGTCGTTCATCTTCACCACGCCATCCCAGTAGGCGGCGACCTCGGGCAGGCCGTAGTGCTCGCAGAGATAAACAAGGTTGAGGATGTCCTTCTGGAAACAGGAACCGCCAAAGCCCACGGAGGCCTTCAGGAATTTCGGGCCGATGCGCGAGTCGCGGCCGATCGCATTGGCGACCTCGTCCACGTTGGCCCCGGTGGCCTCGCAGAGCGCCGAGATGGAATTGATCGAGGAGATGCGCTGCGCGAGGAAGGCGTTGGCGACGAGCTTGGACAGCTCCGACGACCACAGGTTGGTCGTGATAATGCGGTCGCGCGGGACCCAGCGGGCATAAACCTCCACCAAAGTCTGCAAGGCCTTCTCGCCGCCCGGCGTGCGCTCGCCGCCAATCAGTACGCGGTCGGGCATCAGCAGATCGGCCACGGCGGTACCTTCAGCCAGGAACTCCGGATTCGAGAGCACCTCAAATTTGATCCCGCGCGTGTTGGCCGAGAGGATGTCCTTAATGGTCTCCGCCGTCTTCACCGGGATCGTTGACTTCTCGACAATGATTTTCGGGCTGGTGGCCACTTCGGCAATCGTCCGCGCCACCGACTCGATGAACCGCAGGTCCGCCGCCCGGCCGGCGCCCACGCCGTAGGTCTTGGTCGGTGTGTTCACCGCCACAAAAATGATGTCCGCTCCGGCGATCGCTCCGGTGACGTCCGTGGAGAAATGCAGGTTCTTGCCCCGCGACATCTCCACCACCTCCGCCAGCCCGGGCTCGTAAATCGGCAGCGTCCCGGAATTCCAGGCAGCAATGCGGGTCGCGTTCATGTCCACGACCTTCACTTCGATGTCAGGGGCCTTCAGGGCGATCATCGCCATGGTGGGGCCACCAACGTAACCAGCTCCAATGCAACAAATTTTCATGCGGAATGACTACTCTGCGGGCTGGGACTCCAAATCCAAGGAAGATTTTTACGCATCCGGGAATCGCCCCACCCGGACACAAAAAAACGGCGCGAATTGCTTCGCGCCGTTGGCTAAAAATCAGGGGCTAAACGGAATCAGGCCGGCGTCGGAGACGGCTCGGCCCCGCTGGCGGGAAGAGGTGGGGCAGATGCGGACTTGCCGGCGGCCTTCTTGTCCGCGGGCTTCTCGTCGGGCTTAGTGGGTTTTTCCACGACGATGGGCGAACGGATTTCGCCGAAGTTGAGGATTTCGAGGACGTGCTTGCCCTCGAGGGTCTCAAACTCAAGCAGCGCCGCCGCGATCTTGTCGAGCGCCTCACGCTTTCCGATGATGATGTCCTTCGCGCGGGTATACTGCGTATCAACAATGCGGAAAATCTCTGCATCAATCTTGCGCGCGGTTTCCTCGCTATAGGCATGGTTGCGGGTGATCTCGCGGCCCAGGAACACGGTGTCGGAGTTATCACCGTAGGAAATCATGCCGAGCGAGCTCATGCCCCAGTCACAGACCATGTGGCGCGCAATCTTGGTGACCTGTTTGATGTCGCCACCTGCGCCGCTGGAAACGTCGCCCATCACCAGTTCCTCGGCGATGCGGCCGCTGAGGCCCATGGCGATCTGGTTGAGCATCCGCTTCATCGCGTGCGTGAGAATGTCCTTCTTCGGGATGAACATCGTGCTGCCGAGGCTGTGGCCGCGGGGGATGATCGTCACCTTGTGGACCGGCATGTGCCCGTCATCGAGCACCGCCTGCACCAGCGCGTGGCCGGCCTCATGGTAGGCGGTCAGCTTCTTTTCCTCGTCGTCCATCAACCGGCGGCGTTCGCGGCCGAACTGGACCTTTTCGCGCGCATCTTCCACATCGATCATCTCGACGCGCTTCTTGTTGCGGCGGGCCGCCAGTAGCGCGGCTTCATTGAGGAGATTGGCCAGGTCGGCACCGGATAGGCCGGGCGTGCCACGGGCGATGACGCTGAGGTCCACGCTTTCCGCCAGGTTGATCTTGCGGGCATGGACCCGAAGGATCTGTTCGCGGCCGAGAATGTCGGGCAGGTCCACCATGATTTGGCGGTCGAAACGGCCCGGGCGCAGCAGGGCGCTGTCGAGCACATCGGGACGATTCGTCGCCGCGATGATGATCACGCCCTCGGTGGTGTCGAAGCCGTCCATCTCGACCAGCAACGAGTTGAGCGTCTGTTCGCGCTCATCATTGCCGCCGCCGACTCCGGCTCCGCGCTGGCGGCCGACCGCGTCGATTTCATCGATGAAAATCAGGCAGGGGGCGCTCTTGCGCCCTTGTTCAAACATATCGCGCACGCGGCTCGCACCGACACCCACGAACATCTCCACGAAGTCCGAGCCCGAGATACTGAAGAACGGCACGTCGGCCTCGCCCGCGACCGCCTTGGCCAGCAGGGTCTTGCCGGTGCCCGGGGGCCCGACCATCAGGATGCCCTTCGGGATTTTGCCACCCATTTTGGTGAATTTCTTGGGATCCTTCAGGAACTCGACGACCTCGCTCACCTCTTCCTTGGCCTCGTCGCAGCCCGCGACGTCAGCGAACATCACCTTGTCGCGGTCACGCGTGAGCAGCTTCGCGCGGCTCTTGCCGAAACTGAGCGCACCCTTGCCCGCCTGCCGGAGCTGGCGGATGAAAAGAAAGTACAGCAGGCCGATGATCAGCAGGAACGGGATGACCTGACCGGCGATCGACGTGAGGAGCGTGGTCGCGGGCGGCTCGGAAAATTTCTTGGATTTTTGCAGGCGTTCGGCGTTCGCGTCGGTTAGACGACCCTGGGCGCGGAATAGGTTCGTGGCGCCGCGCTCACTTTCGAGGGTCGCTTCCTTGGTCTCGCCCGTGATCACGACCCAGTTCGGGCCGCCGGAGCCATCCTGGCGGATGACGCCTTCCTTGACCTTGCCGGAATCGGTCAGGTCCACCACGTCCTGGATCTTCAGCGACGCGGGCGAACTGAGGCGACCCGGCGCGAAAAAGAGCAGCGAGACTGCTGCCAGCACGATGACCAGCCAGATGACCAGCATCTTGGGCTGGAAACGATCCGGGGGCAGATTCTTGAGCGAACGGCCTGATTTCTTGTTGTTATCGAGTTCGGACATGGGGATTTGGACTAAGGAGGGAAGATGAATGTTCCGCGTCGATAAGTCAATTGGGCGGAGGGTGGAAAAACCGTGTTATTTCCGCATCCGGCCGAATCGCAGCCGACCGTTCGCAATTTCCGCAAACCCATCCCGACCCAAGCTGTGCCGGGTCGTGCGGCCCCGAATCACGTCGTGCAACAGGGCCTCAAATGCCTGCCGCGAAATCCGGATCTCCGCCGCTTGGGCGAGCACCCAACGGTGCAGCGCTCGGCGCACCAAGCCCCGTGGCTTCCCGGCAAGTTTACCCAAATTTAGCGCTCCACCCGCTCCCAGCGGACGCACCTCCGCGAGCCACGCCTCCAATGCAGCGTCGTCCTCCTCCAGCAGCTCGCGCGACCGCGCCGCGCCGCCGAGGGCATCGCGCTTCGCTGACTTCTGCCACGCCGGCAGCACGTCGCGTCGCACGCGGTTGCGGAAAAACTCATCGCCGGAATTGGTCGCGTCCTCCCGCCACGTGGCTCCGGCCTTCCGCAGCCCCGCCACGATGTCGGCCTTCTTCAACGTCAGCAGCGGACGCAGGTGCCAGCGTCCTTCCGGCATCGCCTGCGCCGGACGCGGCGCGGCCAGCCCCGCCGTGCCGCTGCCGCGCGCCAGCCGCATAAAGAAAGTCTCCGCAATGTCATCCTGCTGCTGCCCGAGCCAGAGCAGTCGCATCTTCCGCCGGGTCATTTCGCGCGCAAAAAACGCGAACCGCGCCGCCCGCGCCTCGCCCTCGCTCGCACCCTTGCGCGCCTGGGTCCAGCGGCCGGCCACGAACTTCACGCCCAGCCCCGCGCAAACCCGCGCGCAGAATTTCTCGTCCGCCGCGGACGCGCGGCCGCGCAACCGGTGGTTGAAATGTAGCACCGTAAACTCCCTCCCCCAACGCCCCGGACCCCCGGCCCAAAGTAGCAGAAGGAGCGCGAGCGAGTCCGCTCCGCCGGAAAACGCCACGGCCCAGCGGCACGGATGCCGGGCACCCTTCCGCTTCCCGCGCTGTGACTCCTCCATCGCGGTCAGCATTGCACCCGGATGCAGCCCCCCGTGCGGAATCTGCGCAGAAAGAGCCGCCGCGATGGCAGGCCAGTCGGCCTTCGTTTTTCGCTTCATGGCCGGCGCGGGTTTCAATGGTGCCACCCACGCGGCCGGGCCGTCCCGCTCACTCGAAGCTCAGATACTCCTTGCCGAAATAGGGCACGAGCGCCGCAGGGATCTTCACGCGTCCGTCGGGCTGCAGGTTGTTCTCGAGGATCGCCGCCAGCACGCGCGGTACGGCCAGGCCGGAGCCGTTGATCGTGTGCACGAGCTCGGGCTTGCCGGTCTCCTTCGAGCGGAAGCGGATCTGCGCCCGGCGCGCCTGGAACGCCTCGAAATTCGAGCAGCTGGACACTTCGAGCCAGCGTTTCTGACCGGCGCCCCAGACTTCGAGGTCGTATTTCTTCGCCTGCGCAAAGCCCATGTCTCCGCCGCACATCAGCAGCACGCGATAGGGCAGCTCGAGCTTCTGCAACAGCCGCTCGGCGTCGTCGCGCAACTTGTCGAGTTCGTCGTAGCTCGTGGCCGGGTGCACCCACTTCAGCAGCTCGACCTTGTCGAACTGGTGCACGCGGTTGAGCCCGCGCACGTCCTTGCCGTAGCTGCCCGCCTCGCGGCGGAAACACGGCGTGTAAGCGCAGCGATAGACCGGCAGCATCGACTCCTCGAGGATCTCGTCGCGGTAAAAATTTGTCAGTGGCACCTCGGCCGTCGGCACCGCAAACAGCCGGTCCTGCGTCTCGTACATCTGGCCTTCCTTGTCCGGCAACGCACCGGTCGCGGTCGCGCTGGCGGCGTTGACGAAGATCGGCGGGCTGACTTCCACGTACCCGGCTTTCCCGTCCTCCTCCAAAAAGAAGTGGAGGAGCGCCCGCACGAGCTTCGCGCCGTCGCCGATGAAAAACGGGAAACCCGCGCCCGTGACCTTCGCCCCGCGCGCAAAATCGAACAGCTGCTCAAAGCCCGGGATTTCCCAATGCGGCTTCGCGTGCGCTCCGACCGCGGCGGGATCGCCCGACGTTGACGCCACCACGTTTTCCCCGGGGGTGCGCCCTTCGGGCACGCTGGCGTGGGGAAGATTCGGCAGCGAGAGCATGGCCTGGTGGAGCTTTTCCTCGGCCGCTTTCAACAGCAAATCGCGTTCCTTCACCTGCGCCGACACGGCTTTCATCTCGGCCACCTTGGCAATGAACTCCGGCGAACCCTTGGGCAGCGCCGCCATCGCGGTGTTGGCGGCCTTTTGCACGCCGCGCAGCGACTCGACCTCCTGCAACTGCGTGCGCCAGGCGGCGTCGAGCGCGAGCACGGCGTCGACATCCACTTCGAGGTGTTTCTTGGCAATCGCGGCCCGGACGAGGTCCGGAGTTTCCCGGAGGAGTTTGGGATCAAGCATGACGAAAGGGGTTAACGGGTCTTCTCAAAACGGGCCCGCGCCTTCTGGAAGCGGGCATAAACATCCTTGGCCGGGAGGAGCTTGAGGTCGCCCACCGGCGCTTGCACCACAAAGTTCGTCGGGCTGGTCAGCGGATAGGGGCCAAAGAGCCGCGGGTCGGTCGGGCCGAAGATACCCAGTGTCCGCACCCCCAGCGCCGCCGCGAGGTGCATCGGGCCGCTGTCGTTCGTGATGACCCAGTCTGCCCGCTTGATCAGCGCCGGGAGCGATACGAGGCTGGTGTTGGCGGTGAGGTTGAGGAACTGCGCCGGCGGGTAGGCGTTGCGGTCGGGCACCCGGTTGTTGCCCGCCCAGATGACCTTCCGCGCCTTGTTCTCGCGGAGAATCATCTCCGTCAGCTGCTTGAAGCCGTTCCAGCATTTCTCCGCGCGCCGGCTGTCGGGGAACATCAAAAACGGCTTCGCCCCGCCCCGCCCTTCAGTGAAACTGAGTTTGAGCTCGTCCACTTCGCGGAATTTCAGCGTGCCGCGCAGCTCCGGATTGGCGCCGAGCACGGGGCAGAACTGCAGCAGGATCTCAATCGCATGGCTGCGGCGCCCGTCGGGCGGCAGGGGCACCTTGCGGTTGTAGAAAATCCCCGACCACTCCCGTGAGTCGCTTCGGCCGGCCTTCACCTTCGCATGCACCCGGGAAATCATCAGCCCCGTGCGCAACAGCCCCTGCATATCAAACGCGTAGTCGAATTTCGTCTTCCGCACTTCGGCCATGAGCTTGAGGAAGCCCTTGGCGCCGGCCTTGCGCTCAAAGACATACACGTGGTTCACCGCCGCGCAGGCGCGCACAATCGGCGCAAAGATGTCGCCCACGATCCACGAAATCCGCAGGTTTTCGATCTGCGCCTTCAGGGACGTCGCCACCTGCAACCCGTGAACGATGTCACCGAGGGAGGAGGGTTTGATGATGAGAAGTTCGGTCATGGTCGCGGACAGGGCGGTCAGAATCTGCTTTTAACCGCCGGGCCGCATCGTTTGATGCAGTTTGACGTTCAGGGCAAACGCTAATCCGTCAACCTCTTGCTGAAACTCCTGCTCCAAATCACCGGTTGGATTCTGGCCCATGCCCCCGAGTGGCTGTTGCACGGATTCGCCACCGCCTTTGGCGAGATCATCTACTGGCTCATGCCCCGGCGTCGCCGGTTGGCCCTGTCAAATCTCAACCATGCTTTTCCGCATTGTTCGCCGGCTTGGCACCGGCGCATCGCCCGCGCGAGCTCCCGCCGGTTGGTGGAGACGGGGTTGCTGTCCCTCGCGACGCCTTATCTTAGCGAGCGTCGTTTGCGGGTGATTATCCGCCCCTCGCCCGGCTTGGTCGAAGTGACCCAAAGGCACTCCGAATCGCCCCAGCCCACCGTCTTTGCGACGCCGCACATGGCCTATTGGGAGGTGCAGACGTGCATGCCTCTCGTGCTACCCCCGCCCTTCCCGGAGATGGGCGTGATCTATCGTCCGCTGGAAAACCTCGCCACCGAGAGCTGGGTCAAACGCGCCCGCGAACGCTTCGGTCTCCGGATGCTTTCCCGGAAAGCGGGATTCGCCGAGGCGCTCAAGATCCTACGGCGACAGGGAACGGTGGCCATTCTGTTCGACCAGAACGCCGGAAATCAGGGCGCCCTCACCACGCTCTTCGGGCGCGTCTGTTCCAGCTCCGAGCTGCCCGGCCTGTTGGTGGAGAAATTCAACGCCCAGCTCGTGGTGCAGTATCCCCGCCGGCTCGGATTTTGGCGGGTTGAGCTCGGACTCGATGTCGTTCTCCAGGACCAGACCGCGGCCGGCGCGACCATCGCGCTCAACCGCTGGCTGGAGGCCAAACTTTCCGATGACGAGAATCTCTGCGCCTCATGGCTCTGGGCCCATGATCGCTGGCGCAATCAGGACGTTCCCGCCCGGCGCTTCCGGCTCGAGGCCAAGCGCGACTTCCTCGCGACCGACCTTCAGGCGCGAGGTCAGGCGTTCCTGCCGCGCAAGACCCGGGTCTTTGTCCGTTTGCCCAACTGGCTGGGTGATGTCGTCATGGCGCTGCCCCTCCTCCGGGCGTTGCGGGCCTCGCGGCCCGACGCCGAGCTGACGCTGATCGCCAAGCCGCAATTTCTCCCGCTGCTCGAATCCTGGCGAGTCGCGGACCGCCTCCACCCCCTCCCGCCACAGGGTCTCGGCTATTTCGCCCATTTCTGGCGGCTGCGGCGCGTGTATCCCGACACCTGGTTGCTCTTCACCAACTCAGTGCGCGGTGATCTTGAGGCTTGGCTGAGCGGGTGCCGCCAGCGTTTCGGCCTCGTCCGCACGGGCAAGCGCCGCCCGCTCCTCTCCCACGCGTTCGTCGTGCCGGCCGAATTCGACGAGCGCACTCATCATCAACTCGAACTTTGGGAAAACTTCCTCCGCCACTTCGGCCTTGCGGTCGCTCCAGACCGATCGCCTCTCAGCCCATCACCCATCACCCTTGACCCATCGCCTGCGGGACGAAGCCCCGTCGGCCTCATCTGCGGCTCGGAAAACAACCCCGCCAAGCGCTGGCCCGTTAGCCACTGGCGCTCGTTGATCGAATTGCTGCCGGCAGAACGCTTCGTCCTCTTTGGCACGGCCAACGACCTCGCGATCACGACGGAAGTCGCCGCCGGTTTCGGAGAGAAAGTCGAGAATCTCGCTGGCCGCACCGCGCTCCCCGTTTACTGCGCCCGCCTGCGCTCCTGCCGGTTGCTCGTCACCAACGACACCGGTGGCATGCATCTCGCCAACGCCTTGGGTGTGCCGCTCATCGCCCTCTTTGGCCCGACCAATGCGATCCGCACCGGCCCCGTCTTCTCTGCGCCCGTCTCGATCGTTCAGCCCACCGGTTGCCCTCCCACCGGCGGTGGATCGCTCGGAAATATTTCCGCCGCCACCGTTGCGGCTGAAATCGTCAGGCGGAATTAACCTTGCGCCTCCGCCCGCCGTCCCATGCCTCACCGCTGACGTTTCTTCCTGATGTCCCTGCTCACTGTCACTGACCTCCGCACCTGGTTTCACACCCGCAACGGAGTCTATCGCGCGGTGGACGGCATCAGTTTCAGCGTCGAGCGCGGCGAAACCCTCGGTATCGTCGGCGAATCCGGCTCCGGCAAGTCCGTCACGTGCTACTCGATCATGGGGCTCATCCCCTCGCCCCCCGGGCGAATCGAGAGCGGCTCCGCGATGTTTGATGGGGTGGACCTCCTGAACTGCACGCCGAAACAGGCCCGCAGCATCCGCGGGAAGCGCGTCGCCATGATCTTCCAAGACCCGATGACCTCGCTGAATCCGTACCTGCGGATTTCGGAGCAGCTCATCGAGCCCCTCCTCATCCACGAGAAAATCTCCCGCCGCGACGCCCTCACCCGCGCCCTCGCCATGCTTGAGGCAGTTGGCCTCAACGACCCGGCGAAGCGCATCCAGCTCTACCCGCACGAGTTCTCCGGCGGCATGCGGCAGCGCGTGATGATTGCGATGGCGCTCATCACCAAGCCCGAGCTGCTCATCGCCGACGAACCCACCACCGCCCTCGACGTAACCGTGCAGGCGCAAATCCTCGAGCTGATCAAAAAGATGCAGCGCGAGCTCGGCATGGCCGTCATTTTCATCACGCACGACCTCGGCGTCGTCTCCGGCCTCTGCGACCGCGTGCAGGTGATGTATGCCGGGCGCATTGTCGAAACCGCCGATACCCGCACGCTTTTCTACTCCCCGAAGCACCCGTATACGCGCGCCCTCCAGCGCTCCATCCCCTCGATGCAGCCCAAGGGCACGGAACTCTTCACGATCCCGGGCATGCCGCCCGACCTCTCGAAGCCCCTCGCCGGCTGCTCCTTCGCCCCGCGCTGCGAATTCGCGGTGGAGCGCTGCCGCGTCGAGGACCCCGCACTCGCTCCGGTTTCCCCCACGCATGCCCAAGCCTGTCTCCGCGTGCAGTCCGGCGAACTTTGAACCACCCTCACCCGTGGCCGACGACATCCTCCAGCTCACCAACGTCAGCACGCACTTCCCGATCCACGCGGGTTTTGTACGGAAGCGGCATGTCGGCACCGTAAGAGCCGTGGACGGCGTCACGCTCTCCGTCCGCCGCGGCGAGGTGCTCGGGCTCGTGGGCGAGTCCGGCTGCGGCAAATCCACGCTCGCCCGCACGATCATGCAGCTCGTGCCGACCACCGCCGGCACCGTCGTGCTGAATGGCAAAAACCTTTCGACTTGCAACGCCGCCGAGCTCCTCGCGGTGCGCCGCGGCATGCAGATGGTTTTCCAGGATCCCTATGCGTCGCTCAACCCGCGCATGACCGTCTACGCCACCCTCGCCGAGCCGCTGCTCGTCCACGGCGTCTGCCCGCCCGCGGACGTGCCCGCGCGCGTCACAGAGTTGATGAAAACCGTCGGTCTCGCGCCCCGGTTCCTGCAGAAGTACCCGCATGAATTTTCCGGCGGCCAGCGCCAGCGCATCGCCATTGCCCGCGCCCTTGCGCTCGAGCCCAGGATCATCATTGCCGATGAGCCGGTCTCCGCGCTGGACGTGTCGATCCAGGCACAGATCCTGAACCTCCTCGCGCAGCTCTGCCGGAAGATGCACCTCTCCCTCATCTTCATCGCTCACGATCTTTCCGTCGTGAAACACATCTCCGACCGCGTCGCCGTGATGTATCTCGGCAAAGTCGTGGAACTCGGTTCCGCCACCGACGTGATCGAACGCCCCCGCCATCCGTATACTCGCGCCTTGGTCAGCGCGATCCCCACGCCGAACCCCGACGTCGAGCGTTCCCGCCAGCGCATCGTGCTCGCCGGCGACCCACCCTCGCCCATCAACCCGCCCGCTGGCTGTGCCTTTCATCCGCGCTGCCCGTATGCGCAGGAGAAATGTAAGCTCGCCGTCCCGCCCCTCATCCCCGATGGCCCTGCGCGCGAGGTGGCCTGCATTCGTCTGGGGGAGATCTGAGGCAGTCACGTAGGTCGGGGTCACGCCCGACATCCGGATCTTGGCCGTATCGGGCGCAAAGCCCAACCTACGAAGGCATCCCTAACTGCCTCAACGCCTCGTAACACGCGATGCCTGCCGCGGTGCTCAGGTTCAGCGAGCGCAGCTCGGCATTGGCCTGCGGGATGGTCACGCGCTGCGCCGCCCCGAGTTCGTCGTGCAGCCAGGCGGGAGCACCGGAGCCTTCGTTACCAAACACCAGGCCATCTCCATCCGCGTAGCGCGCCGCCCAGAAACTTTGCTCCGTCTTCGTCGTAAACAGCCACAGCCGCGTCGGGCCGTGGGGACTCGCCTTGAACGCCGTCCAGTCCGCGTGTTGGTGCACATCGAGCGATTTCCAGTAATCCATCCCGGCGCGCTTCAGATTCCGGTCCGTGATCTCGAAGCCGAGCGGGTGGATCAGATGCAGCCGCGACCGGGTCAGCGCGCAGAGCCGGCCGATATTGCCGGTGTTAGGCGCGATTTCGGGCTGAAAAAGCACGAGATGCAGCATTCAGGTATCGTTGTTACGTACCATTACTAAGCAAGTGGTTACGTATCATTACGAAGCAACGATGGTGCGAATTGCTCCACCCCGTTTCCGTCGGCAGCGTGGGGACTTCCAACTGGTGAACACACCTGCACACAAATCCGTGGTTCTCGTCGATGACGACAAGTTCTATACCAAGCTGCTCACCCAACTTCTGGCGGAGAATCTCGCCTGCCCCGTGATCTCCTTCCTCGACCCGCGCGAGGCTCTCTCGGCCATTCCCGGCATCAACGTCGGGGCGATTGTCACCGACTATGAGATGCCGGGGCTGAACGGATTTCAATTCATGGCCGAAGCGATCCTGCTCAAGCCCGGCGTGCCGGTGATCCTTATCACCGGCCATCCCATCAATGCCGCAATGGCGAAAATGATCAGCACCTCGCCCGTAAAATCCGTTCTCCCCAAGCCGTTCGGCTGGCAACAGCTCAGCGACGAAATCATCCGGTTTTGGCCCGAGGCTGGCGCCGCCTTGCGCAAGGCCAAACCGTCCTCAGCTTAATTGCAGGCCGGTATCGTCCGCCGTCAGCACCCGCGCCTGGCAAGCGACGGACGCCTTCGCAAAGGCCCCGCGCATCGCCGCTGAAATCTTGTCGGCGTCCTCCGGCTCGCAGACACACAACACGCTGGAGCCGCTCCCGCTCAGCCAGCCAGTCAATGCCCCCGCCTTCGCCCCAGCCCCCAGCGCCGCACTCGCGCCGCGGATCTTCGGCAGCCGGTAAGGCTCGTGCATGAAATCGCCGGCCGCGTGACGCAGCTTGCCAAAGTCACCCGTGGCGAACGCCGCGGTGAGATATGCCGCGCTGTTGATGCTCTTCACTGCGTCGAAGTACGGCAGCGATGCGGGCAGCAGGCCGCGCGATTCCTTCGTCAGTTGTTCGGACTCCGGCGACACGACCACGAACCCTAGGCTCGCCGGCACCTGGATCCGGATCGTGTCGAGATAAACGCCGGTTGCCGGATCACACCGGGACACCGTGAATCCACCCAGAATCCCCGCGCTGGCGTTGTCGGGATGGCCTTCAAGGACCGTGGCCGCTGCCACCAGCTGATGCTTCGTCCAGCCCGTGTGGTGCAAGGCATCGAGCCCCGCCAGCACCCCGGCAATCACCGTCACGCTCGAGCCCAGCCCGCGTGCCGAGGGCACGTCCCCCTCGATCCGGTATTTAAAACCCGCGGGAGACAGCATCGCCGACTTGAAAAAGTGCGCCGCCGTTTCCGCCACCATCGCCTGCGCGCGACGATCGGCCGCACGCTCCGGCACTGCCTCAACGCCCGCCGAGCGCGTCAGGGTCACCCGGTTGTAAAGTGAAAGCGCCAGCCCGAGCGTATCGAAACCTGCGCCGCAATTCGACGTGCTGCCGGGCACGCGGACGGTGACGGTGTCGCGTCCAGAGCTCATCAGCGGCGAAATTTAAGGCTCTTGTCCAGGTCGCGTGTCACGGCCTGCTTCTTCAGCGTCTCGCGCTTGTCGAAGAGCTTCTTGCCGGTGCAGAGCGCGACCTCGACCTTCACCAGCGCCTCTTTGAAATACATCCGTAACGGCACCAGGGCGCGTCCGCTGGTACCCAGGGCCTGGGCAATCTTCCGGATCTGGTGCGCATGCAGCAGCAGCTTCCGGGTACGGCGCGCGTCGTGGTTGTTGATGTTGCCAAACGCATATTGGTCGATGTGGACATTATGCAGCCAGATCTCGCCGCGCTCGACCTTGCCAAACGCATCACTGATCTGCGCCTTGCCCGCGCGGATGGACTTCACCTCCGTGCCCTTGAGTGAAATGCCCGCCTCGAAGCGTTCGTCCACGAAGTAGTCCCGCAGCGCCTTGGCGTTGCGCACCTCGGTATAACGGGCGGCGTCTTTTTTTTGTGCGCTCATGGGTGGGACCGGGACATGAAAAAGGCGGCTCCGAGTCTGCTCAAGAGCAGAACGGGCCGCCGTTAAAAGTCGAATTTCGCGCGGCTCAGGCCTCGCTGATCTCGTAGCTGATCTTGCCTTCGCTGATCTCGCGGAGCGCCGTATCCTCGGCCGAGAGCTTCTCGAGCGACTCGACCAGCGGGCGGTTGCCGCGGCGGAGCTGCTTCACGCGGCGGGAAACCACGTTGATGAGCATGTTCGGATCGGGGATGATCTTGAGGGCGTCTTTGATGTAATCGTCTCTCATGGCTTGGGCTGTTGGCTACGGTGAAACGGTTAGAAGTAGGCCCGCCCGCCAGTGCGTCAAGGGTCAATTTCCCCGGTTGCCCCGCCCGCCCACCTGCGAAAACGCTGCCGCATGTACATCGCATGGACGAGCTTGGGCACGCGGGCCAATTGCGAAAAACTCGCCGCCGAGGTCGTCGCGCTCAGTTTGGCCGCCTGTGTGCAAGTCGAGCGGCCCATCGTGTCGCACTTCGTCTGGCAGGGCCGCCCAGAGCGAACCGAGGAGTTTCGGCTCTGTCTTAAGTGCCTGCCTGACAAGCTCTCCTCGCTGGAAACTTATGTCCTGGCCCACCACTCTTACTCCACCCCCGAGTGGATCGTGGTGCGGGCGGAACATGTGGGAGAAAAATACTTGTCATGGGCGGGGGCGAACCCTACCAAGTTACCCCTTTAGCAAGTCGCCAACCTCCCTTTTACTACCATGTCACAGCACAAATCCCTCCAAGGTGTCTCCGGTCTCGTCATTAAACGCAACGTGCTCAAGCGGTTCGAGCGCGTCGACCTGCTCAAGAAGCGTGGTCAGTGGAAGGCCGGCGATCGCGTCCAAGGCCTCCGCAAGACCAAGCCCGACGTCTGAGCCAAGTCGCTTTTTCCCAGGCAGGCAGCCCTCCGCTGCCTGCCTTTTTTGTTTATTACCCGCCCCGCCACCCCCTTTAGCCCGGCCATGATCGACCTCATCAAGCAGCTCATCGACTTCATCCTGCACATCGACCGTCACCTCGCCGAAATCATCGCGAACTACGGCGTCTGGACCTATGCGGTGCTGTTTTTGATCATTTTCGCGGAGACCGGGTTGATTGTGACGCCGTTCCTGCCGGGCGATTCCCTGCTCTTCGCGGCCGGCGCCTTCGCCGCCAAATCCGAGACCGGCCTCAACATCCATCTGATGGCGTTGCTGCTGTTCTCGGCTGCGGTGATTGGTGACGCGGTCAACTACTGGGTCGGCTCCAAGCTCGGGCCGGCCGCGTTCAAGCGGGAGGATTCGTTTCTCCTGCGCAAGAAACACCTCGATCGGGCCCACGCGTTTTTCGAGAAATACGGCGGCCGCGCGATCATCCTCGCCCGCTTCGTGCCCATCGTGCGCACCTTCGTCCCCTTTGTCGCCGGCGCCGGCCGCATGACCTATCGCCAATTCCTGCTCTACAACGCCATCGGCGGTTTCGTTTGGGTCTATTTCTTCTGCTACGCCGGCTTCATGTTCGGCAACCAGCCCTTCGTGCAGAAAAACTTCAAGCTCGTGATCTTCGCGATCATCATCCTCTCCGTGATCCCCATGGTCGTGGAAGGCTATCGCGTCTGGCGCGCCAGCCGCCGCCCGGCCGCCTGAGGGTCAGCCGCACCTGTCTTTGCGCTCGACACTCCCCGCGTCGACGGGGATTTTGCGGGCGTTTCTTTTCTGCGAGCGTAGCACAATGGATAGTGTAGTGGCCTCCGAAGCCATAGATCTGGGTTCGATTCCCAGCGCTCGCACCAAATTTCTTTCTAAAGTGGAAAGAAATTCGCCCGCCGTAGCCTCGGCGAAGGAGGGGGTCTACACCAAAGATTGGGGAGGGGCATGTAGGGGTTGATGGTTTTGGGATTAGCCGCACTGAGCGATGACGCGGAGGCGGTAGTTGGCGAAGGAGCGGAAGCCGTAGGCGCGGCGTTG